>Ga0209530_1000015_pt1 | contig 141425 bp, 119 predicted proteins | sample BlaSpr_A8_Ref_O1_FD_187987 | JGI IMG/M metagenome (GOLD analysis project Ga0209530, IMG submission 187987) | Forest soil microbial communities from Thunder Bay, Ontario, Canada - Black Spruce, Ontario site 2_A8_Ref_O1 (SPAdes) (version 2) | ecosystem: Environmental > Terrestrial > Soil >...
CCTTAAGGATAGCGCTACCGATCCTTACGTATCAGTACGCACGGATTATAAACCCAAAAAAAGAAACCTCACACCTATTCACTTCTATGTCGCGCACCCAGAAGAGGCGACTAACTTGATTGAGGCAATGCGGCATGCATACGAAATCTTGGAGCTTTCAAGATGATTCGGGCAATGGCGGCTGGCGAACCGGCGAAGTACTTGTATCTGGAGATGAGCCCGGACGAAAAAGCAGCCGCGTAACCTTTTACAGTTTCCTTGCGCCGGACTTTTACACCGGCGCGGGGGTACGTCGGCGCGTGGTGTAAGGAGGTATCGGACTGGTGCGCCGACGAGCACCGCGCCGGGTGAATCCCGTGCCTGACATTGAAATGGTGATCGCGCCGGGCAGCGTTCCCGGTTTCGTTTTTTGCGATTGTCAGTCGCCAATTATCAAGGATTCGGCCTGAAATCTGGTTGTTCGATTTTTGCTATGGCACTTATGCCATGGGCAACGCGATCAACTCTAGTTGCAAAATCATTTCTCCAGTCCGGGCTCAGAGCTGTTTCCGGCATGGAAGCCAACTGTGATTTGACTGCTGAGAGTTGCCTGCCTGGGGGGCTATCCGCCAGTCCCAGTATGGCAACATGGTGATTACACTGAACTAAGCCATGCGAAATTCTCTCCTTTGGCTGGCCAGCCAGGGCCGTGCGCCTGGTCCATTCGAGATCATTTCCGAGCCAAAACACAGTCGCGACCTTCCTCCATTGGATGCCTGACGGCGGGCTTATCTGGTTGACGGCACCACTTGGTGCCTGCTTTATTGCGGCCTCAAGCGTTCGCGGCTCATCGAACAAGCCCAGCAAGCGCGCTTTCAAGCGCGAGAAGGGCGAGTTGCTGATCGTTCGATTTAATCGAAATTGGTGGATGCCAGCGCCAAATATTGAAACCGCAATCACAATGCAGAGGGTCAGAAGCGAGCCAAAAAACCATGCCCGGTTCCCTGGTTTCCATATATTCTCCCAGTCAGCCGTGGCAAGTACTCCAAGGAGGCCGACAAGGGCTCCAAGACCCCCGCCAACGTAGAGATCGTAGCAAGGTCGACCGGCGAAAAGCCACCGGAACCTCTGGGACGACTACAGCTAAGGCGCATTTTCACGCACAAGGCACCAGGACCAAACGAGGACCGCTGTCGCTCCACGGTATAAATTTTTATTCCACGGTGTGCTTCGCCGTGTATCCTTCGCGCGCATACACGACATATTTGACTTCCTTGCCCTTCTGGTCGTGAACCTTCAGCGGACCACCGTCGGGCGCCTGGAGTTCGACTTTCAACTTGCGGTAGGTGCCGTCGAGTTTGCTGTTGGTGGGGTGATAACTGATGGTGTATTGGTTGCGGATGTCGGCTCCGATCTGGTTAAAAATCTCGGGCAACTCACCCTCGAAGCGCGGGAAATAGGCGCGGCCGCCGGTGAGGCGGGCGAAGGTACTCATCTGATTGTCGTTTTGGGCCCATGTAACATCCCGCATTCCGCCTCCTCCCCTACTGGATGCGTCCACCATTTCCCGATAGGTCCAACCGATACTGACGGGATAGATGGTAACGTCTTTGGTGGATTTGACCTTCTTCAGAATGTCATCGAGGGTCAGCCGGCTGAAGGTGTCGGCTCCCGAGGAAATCAGAATGATGTATTTCCTTCCCTCGACGCGATCGATGCGATCGATGGTGTCAAACAACGCGTCGAAGAGGTTCCGTTCGCTGAACCCCGGAACTCGAAGACCGTTGAGCGCGCCCACGATGGCCTGCTTGTCTTGCGTAAAGTCGACGAGGATTGTGGGCTTCAGGTCGTAGGACTCGACGGCAACCCAGTCGTCTTTCTTCAGGGTTCTGGCGAAGGCATAAGAAGCATTGAGCGCATCGTACATGTAGTGATACGCCTGAGATCCTGAGAAGGCTCTGGCCGCCGCGAATTCGATCAAAAGGACGGCGGTGATTGGGGCCTGCGTCTGATTGAAGCTCGCAATCTTCTGCGGCGCGCCATCTTCGATGATCTTGAAATTTTCCTGCGTCAAGCCCGGAACGGTCTGGCCGTCCTTCGAGGTCACCAGTACGTCCAGATTCACCACCGGCACGTCCACGCTGATCGCGTAGTTGGGCATGTTCTCGATCTTCTTCGGTTTTTCCGGGGCAGGCGGTGGCGGCGCATCCGTTTTCTTCGGAACCACGTAGGGTCCGACGTCGTTTTGCGGGCCGCCAGCCTCGGGTGGTGCCTCCTGTTGATTGGGATTCGCCGGGGCTTGCTGCGAGGTATCCTGAGCTTGCGCCGGGACCGTCCTCGAAGCCATCCCGAGAAGCACAAACGCCAATAGGATCAACCGCATGCAAGAAGCCAGCGGCGCGGCTTTTTGTCCAACAAATACGTCAGAAATCATGGGGAACCCTCGAAAATTCTTGTGCTAGTATAGATGCAAGCACTCTGCGGTTGGGATATTTTGCGGGCCAAAAAACGCTGCCTCTCCTGGCAAAACCTTCTACTAGCAGCGGAGTCGAAGCTAAGAAATAAAGACAAATTTTTGCTCCGAGGCTGTTCATGGGAAAATCTGTACGCGCACTCGTCGTGTTTCTGTTCTTGTCCTCCTCGGTCTGGCTTAGCGCACAAAATAACGCACAGAAGATTGGCGCCGAAGATCCGCCGGCGCCGGCCATCATAGCACTTGACCAGATCCATGAAGGCATGCGAGGCACGGCGCTCACCGTGTTTCAAGGCGTAAAACCCGAATCTATGGACGTGGAAGTTCTTGGGGTGATGCACAACGTGAACGGCCCCAAGGGCGACATAATTCTGGTCCGCCTGCATGGCACCAAGCCTGAATATACCGGCGTGGTGGCCGGTATGAGCGGCAGCCCGGTTTATTTTAACGGCAAACTGGCGGGCGCTCTAGCCTTCCGCATCGGCGAGTTTTCCAAAGAACCGATCGCCGGAGTAACACCGATCGAGGAGATGCTGGAGATCAATGCCTTCGATCGTCGGCCAGCTACGATGCGGGCCAGCGCAGATTCTTCGAATGCAAATTCCTGGAACGCAAATTCTGCGAACGCGAGTGGCGTCACGCAAACTGCGGCTCCTGGCGAAAGTTCTGGGCTTCCGGCTCAGAATTACAGCAACTATCTAACGCCGATTGAAACTCCTCTGGTGTTCAACGGTTTTTCTGCCGAGACCTTGCAGCGCTACGGATCGCAATTTGCCGCAGCGGGTATTGTTCCGGTGATGGGCATTGGTTCAGCCAGCGATCGCAAACAGCCAGAGCCGATCGAAGCGGGATCCGCCGTCAGCGCAGTACTGGTTCGCGGCGACATGGATATCGCCGCGACTTGCACCGTGACCTATGTCGACCCGCAGCGCTTGCTTGCCTGCGGACATCCGCTGTTGCAGTTTGGCGGTGTGGACTTGCCCATGACCAAGGCGACCGTGCTGGCAACGCTGCCTTCGCCAATGAATGCCTTCAAGATCGTCAACACAACGGAGACGATTGGCGCCTTCGTGCAAGACCGTCAGAACGGCATTCTGGGTGTGCCGGGGCGTGAGTCGAAGATGATTCCCGTGACCGTGGCTCTGCACACGGGAACGTCAACGAAAGAATTCCATTACGAAGTACTCAATGACGCGCGACTGAGTCCGCTGGCCATGATGGCCACGGTCTTCAATGCGCTCCACGGCACCAATGAATACGGCGAGGACGTTACGTACCGTATGAATGGAGCCCTCAGCGTGAAGGGATATCCCGACGTCACACTGCGGAACATGTTTGCTCCGCAGGATAACGGCCAGCCCGCGGCTGCTTTGGCCGCTGCCAATATCGGCGAGCGCTTTGGCCGCATTTATAGCAATCCGTTCGACGCCCCCGACATTCTTGGAGTCAAGTTGGATTTCGACCTGGTCTCCGAGCGCCGCTCCGCGCGTCTGGAAGCGTCACGCACCGATCTGACGGAAGCTCGTCCGGGTGACGAGATTATGGTAGAGACCGTGATTCGTCCCTATCGCGGGGAGCGGCTGGTGCGCCAGATTGCGATAAAGATTCCGACCTCCACGGCGGAAGGAACGCTGCACATTCTGGTCAGCGACGGAGAAACGCTGGATCGCTTGCATCGCGGCACACCGATGATGAACCGCGGTCTGGGTCTAGCGCCGACGATTGCGTTGTTGAACCGGGAACGCGCTAATGATCGCGTCTACGTTTCGCTGATCGAATCCGACCCCGAAGCCATGATTGCCGACAAAGTGATGCCGACCTTGCCGCTGTCTGTGATGAATGTGATGGACAGCATGCGCGGCACGCAGGATATGGTCGTGCTCGGGGAATCATCGGTCAGCGAAGCTTCTACCGAACCGCTCGATTATGTTGTCTCCGGCGCGCAGATGCTAACGATTAACATCAAATAGGCTGGCGCGACCTGGGCGCATCATATTTTGATCGTGAGGCCCTGCGATTGACGCCGAAACGGCAGATCACGTCAGGAGCGTAGGAACAGAAGACACGAGGAGCGGCAGTTGTGGTTGATGAAACTGTGATTGATCTGCACCGCGACTCATTTTAAACAGAAGGCAGCTTGAAATGAGGTACAACTTTGTTTCGTAAGACGCTCGCTCTATTATCAGCACTTATTTTTTCTACTTTCACGCTTTCTGCAACTGCCTTCGCCGAAGGCACCCGTACCTGGGAACAATCCAAGTTCGAAGAGCTGATCAAAGGCACTCCCAAGGGAGTTGCCTTGCGCAGCGAGGGCGGACTCGAGTTGGCTCCGGCCTTCAAGACGATCGTTACCACACCCTCAACCTACATCTGGTCGATTGCATCTGATTCCGCGGGCAACATCTATGCCGCCGCAGGGTCGCCGGCCCGCGTTTATCGCATTACGCCCGAAGGTCAGATTACGACCATCTTCGAGCCGCAGGAACTGCAGGTACAGGCTCTGGTCGTCGACAAGGGCGGCTTTGTCTATGCGGCCACCGCGCCCGATGGCAAGGTCTATCGTCTCGAACCTCCTCGTGCTGAATCCGCGAAGGGCGCCAAGGCAGATGCGAAATCTTCCTGGAGCGCAACCCCCTACTTCGATCCCAATTCCAAATACATCTGGGACATCGTTCTCGACAATGCTGGCGCCCTCTATGTCGCGACCGGCGATCATGGCGAGATTTTCAAAGTCAGCCCTAAGGGCCAGCCGTCGCTTTTCTTCAAAAGCGATGAAGTCCATATTCGTGCTCTCGCGCTCGATCCCAAGGGAAACCTGATTGCCGGATCCGACGGCAGCGGGCTGATTTATCGCATCGCGCCCAATGGCGAAGCCTTTGTTCTCTACAGCACGCCCAAGAAGGAAGTCACCGCGCTCGCCATTGACGCCGCGGGAAATATCTATGCGGCCGCTGCGGGCGAGAAGCATTCCGGAAGCTCGTCGACGCCATTGGGCATCGTGATCGCCAATCCGGCGCAGAGCCAGCCTGCACCCGGCGGCAATCCGGCTCTTGCCGCGGCTCCGGGATCGCCCGCCATGATGACGCCCTTTCCCGCGCCCGGCGCCGGTTCCTCGGGAGGATCGGAAATCTATCGCATCGCGCCTGACGGAGCCCCTTCACGGTTGTGGACTTCTCACGAAGATCTCGTCTACGCTCTCGGGTTCGATCAGCGCGGGCGCCTCATCGCAGGAACCGGCAACCGCGGTCACATTTTTGCCATCAACGGCATTGACGACTTCACCGATCTGGTGAAGGCCAGCACCTCGCAAGTCACCGCCTTCGCTGCTGCTCCCGGCGGAGGGCTCTACGCCTCGGGGAGCAACCTGGGCAAGATTTTTCTGCTTGGATCCGGTCCCGAGTCTGAGGGCACTTACGAAAGCGATATCTTCGACGCGCACGACTTTTCTCTCTGGGGACGCGCCAGTATGCGCAGCGCCGGTAATGTCGAGCTCTATGCACGCAGCGGCAATGTCGATAATCCGGATCGCAACTGGAGTCCGTGGACCCGGGTTGATCTCACAGCCGGCTCTGAGTTAAAAGTTCCACCCGCGCGCTTCGTGCAGTGGAAGGCCGTGCTCCGCGCCGGCAATCCCGCTCCTCGCATTGAGGATGTTTTGCTCAACTATCTGCCCAAGAACGTTGCGCCTGAAATCGACGACATTATGGTGCAGCCCGGCTATCACTACCAGCCCATTCCGCATGGGACTGGCGCCGATGTTTTGGTTCCCGGGCAGCCCCGTTTTGACCCTGTGCCTACCGCCGTGCGTGATCGCGATTCGATCGCCATTCGCTGGTCGGCGCATGACGACAACGACGATCAACTCGTGTTCTCCGTGTATTACCGCGGCGATAGCGAAACGCGCTGGCTGCTGCTGAAGGATGATCTCTCCGATCGTTACTATTCTTTCGACGCGAGCCTTCTGCCGGATGGTGGCTACGCCGTGAAGGTTGTCGCCTCGGACGCGCCCTCGCATTCGCCCGGAGAAGCGCTCTATGCCGAGCGAGTCAGTTCCCGCTTTGAGGTTGACGCCACGCCACCGGTGATCGATAACCTGACTGCCGCGCTCGACGGAAAGCAGATTCATGTGCGATTCCGGGCCACCGACTCATTCTCTCCCATCAAGCGAGCGGAGTATTCAGTGGATGGCGGCGACTGGCAGTTCGTTGAGCCGGCCGGCCAGTTGTCCGATTCAAAAACGGAAGACTACGATTTTCGGGTTAATGTGCCGGTGAGCGAAGCTGCGCCGCCTCCGATGGCTGGCAGCACCGGAGATGCTCACGTGATCGTGGTTCGTGCCTATGACCGTTTCGATAATCTGGCCACGGCCAAAACGGTAATTCGCGGAAAATAAAACTTCACAGGCTGCCGACTTTCGCCGATTGCCAATCGAGAGCCGAGCGTTCCCGTTCGACTGAACCCTTTGGCCGCGCTCAGGGCACGGAGACCCGTACTCTGCTACTGCTGCGGTTTACTGCTGCGCAAAGATCACGGACGGATTTTTATTCGAAGCATCTTCGTCGATCATAAAGAAGCTTGTGATTTGGCAAACCGGAGATGTAGCCGCGCAACCTGACGTGCCAAGAACATATATCACGTAATTCTCGGCCGCCGGTGCGGTTAAGGTGATGGTGCCTGCTCCTATGCCGGCGGCGCTGGCGCCAAAGGTGTATGACCCGGTCAGCGTCTGCATGCCTGGGTACTGATACTCCGTTCCGCTGACGACGTTGGCGGCTCCGCTACCTGGATATACCAAGAGCATGTTTGCCGCAATTGGAGCGACCGTCGAGTTACCGCTGCTGGTGCTCGCCGCGGCAAACGTGCCGGGCAACTCCGAATTGGCGAACGCCCCCCCGCCTTTTCCCTGCGGATTCATTGTTCCGGTCATCACCGATGAACTCGATTGATCAAGCAGGAATCCGCGATTCTGTCCGCTGGCATAAAGAACGAACGGAAGCGGTGCTGCCACCGGGGTTGCCCCCGGATTACCCAGCATGTTGAAGGTATAGCGTCCCGTGGTGCCACTGGCCGCGTACGTGTAAGGAGAGGGAGTTTGGGAAGCCCCAGGAAATTGGACGCTGGAAAGAATGGTGCCGCCGTTGTTCTGGTCGAACTGACCCGTGAAATCTCCGCTGCCATCGGTTGTGCCGAGCGTTAGCGAGACATTGGTATTCGCAGCGTTCGGCCCAGTCCCAGTCAAAGCTGAAACCGAGATGCCATTGAAGTCGGCGGTGTTGTAAGTCTGCGTCGAATCCTGAAGCACCATCGTCCCGGAGACCGCTGGGTTGGTCGCAAGGGGATCTTTGGAGATGGCGTAGAAAGTCAGCGGGTTCGTTTTACTGGCCTGTCCGGCAGCAATATAGAAATCGAAATGCATAGGCGATGCCGACCCCGCAGTTATAGTCATTTGCCACAATGCGCAAGTGCATCCGTTAGGGGTGTAAGGGGTGAAAGTCCCCGCTACGCTGCAGGGCCCGGCACCGCAAATATTGGTGTCGCTGCCGCTGTCGTTTACATCCATCTGACCGCTGACTACCATTCCAGTACTGCCATTCAGCGGCAAAATGCCGACATACCCAACGCGTTTGTTATTGGAGTCCACACCGGTGAACCCGAAGGCGTAGGTCTGGTCGCCCGTGAAAATGGAGGAAGAGGCCGATTTCTGCGCGATGCCGGAGCCAGAGCCGGAGCCGTCAATTTCGATCATTTCAAGATTGCCGGCGCTGTTGAGAACGACTTGGTATTTGCTCGGATAAACTCCCGTGGAGGGGAAAGTCAGTGTGAGTGTGCCGGAGTTATTCGAGTTGTTTGGATCGAGAGAGGTCGGAAGATAAGTACCCCCGGTAATCAAGTATTGCGCCGGGCCGTTCGAATTCAGCACATCTTCCACGCCCGACGTGATTGCTCCAGTCGATGACGCGGTGAATGTTCCCGCCACGGATGTGGGGCCGTTGTCGTCATATCCGGAAAACTGAAAGGCGTACGTACCGCTTACTCGGGATGCGACCTGCGAAAATTTGGCGATGGTGCAACTCTTTGCATTATTCACGCAAGCTGACGGATCGAGCGGTGCTGTCGCCGTGATCTGAACACAACTGCCGGAGCAGCTGTCCGCGGGAGAGTAGGTGTAAACCGCCAAGCCGGGCGAAGCCGTATTTGGGGCAGGACTGAACTTCGCGCACGGCAGCCCGTTCGCCGTGCAACTCCAAATAAAGCTTTGAGGTGCATTGTCGGGGACAGCTACAGCGGTAAATTGCTGCGTCAAACCGTTGCCATTCTCGCCACCGACAGTACCCACAGTCAGCGTCGACGGTGCTATTTCGGTGAAAATGTCGGCCACGGTTAGGGTCACCGGGCCCGTTATCGAGGTGTTGGAGGCTAAAGTTGCGGTCACCGTCGCCTGCGAACCTATGGTCGTTGGAGCCGTATAGACGGCCTCTGCTGAGACATTGGTTGCGGCGTCTGGTGGAGAGGTGGATACCAGCGTCCAACCTGATCCGGTCTCGCTCCAGGTCACAGCGGCGTAGGTAGGATCAGTTGTCGCGGCGGTAAGGGTCACCGTCTGACCCGGATAGATCTCGCCGGGAGTCGTATCGTTTGGAGTAACGGAAACGGTGGGCACAACGGGAGGAATGCCATTGCCGCCCTTGGCGCAACCACCGGCCAGAGCCAGACTGAGAAGCGCCACAGCACACAGACATTTTTTTATCATGATCAGATCTCTTTGAACCTATAGGTAGTAAGTTGCGTTGCCCGAGAGCACGGTTTCTATCTCGGACCTATCCCTGCATAGGAGCAGTCGGAAGGCCAATTTGTTATTTAAATCAGCAGCTTACAAATGTACCTGAATTCAAGACACTTGTCTGTGTGGGAAGATATTTGGAACTGCAGGCGACCCATCGGCCTGCGCAAGGAATTGCATCTTTCGGGATTACTATCGACTGAGATCCCGATAACTGGGTCCTGAGAGCCGACCGTTTACCGGACCACAGCCGCCGTCTCGAGCGCCGCATGTTTTGCGGTTTCGACCAGCGGACGCAGTTCGCCGGTGGTGATTCCGAGCGTGCCGCCGGAGAAGCCATCGATGTAGGCGGAGTTGATGCCGACCACTTCGCCGCGCCGGTTGAGCACCGGCCCGCCGCTGCCCCCACGGGCGGTGGGTGCATCGTAGATCAACTTGTCGCCTGTAACGTCGCCAATGTGCCCAAACGTCGCCGAGGGTCGTATCAGCGACAGCGCGGCCAATTCGCCCGCCGTACTGGCGTCATCCGGATGTGAAGAGAGCCGCTCGTACACAACCGCTGGCGACTTGGCTACCATGCCCGTCACTCCCATCGGATACGCCAGCACGCTCACCGAATCGCCTACCTGCGGCGGTGCTTCGGCCAAAGTTAATGGGCGCAGCTTCTTGGTGAAGGCGGTTACTTCAAGCCGCAGTACGGCCAGATCTCCCTGTTTGGCCAGCGCCGCTACTTCCAGGTTTACCGGAAGCGGGGAGCCAGGGAAATAGGCGACGAGCTTTTCGAGCACCGGCGATCCGCCGTTGCGCAAGGCTGCCTCGACCTCCCGGTCTCCATACCAGGGCTCGGCCACGTGCCGGTTGGTGGCCAGCAGTCCGGGTGCTACTACGAAACCGGTCCCGGCCACACGCGCGCGAAGATTCTGCCCATGGCCCGATACGTGGTAAATCCCGTAAATGTAGGCCACCGAGTCGCGAGCGTTGTCGACTCCGGATGCCGAAAACGATTGTTGCCGCTCAAGATCTGCTACTTGCTGCGAGAGCTGGTGGACCTGTTGCTCCAGGCCGGAGGTTTCCGGCGGGGCATAGTACTGCGCCATCACTCCGGCGCCCACGAGCGCCAAAACGCCAAGCAGCCCCTGGACGAAGCGTTGCCAGGTTTCCACCAATTCGTTTTCCCTGTTTTCAGAGTTGAACATGAGCCGTCAGGCCCGGTCAGGAGGGAGTTCCCGGGTTAGCCACTATCCTGACGTATTTGGGGCTGAGCGTGTAGGGTACAGAAGTCGGGTTGGAGACGACCCAAGGTAACTGAGAAGGCTGTGACGGCCGTGCCAGGGCCGATCCCACCGAAACTAGGGCCCGACTCCCAACCGCTTCGCCATCTGCTCGTAGAGAAAGCCCTCGTCTGTGCTGTAAGGCTGGATCCATTCTCCATCAATCACAAACTGCGGGATGGCGCGCTTGCCGGTACGCTTTACGACCTCTTCGGCGGCTCCGGGCGTGGTTTCGATATTGACTTCCGTGTAGGGAAGCTTGTGCTGGTCGAGGAAGCGTTTGGCTTCGCGGCAATCCGGGCACCAGGGGGCGGAGTAGACGGTAATTTCCATGCAGGCTTTTATTTGGGCTGCTTCGAGTTTCGACGTTTAGCAGTTGCGTGTCAAACGTGTTCCAGCTCGTGCACGGTACGTTCGTTTTCGATATTTCCCGTGTTCAGCGTCGTGGCCGGTTCAAACAGGATGAGCCAGCATTCTTCTTCCGCTACCGGACGATGCTCGACTCCGCGCGGCACTACAATGAACTCGCCCGCTTCGATCCATTCGTGTGTGGTTCGTTCGTGGCGGTCGCGAAATTCCATGCGGAAGCGGCCTTTGACCACCAGGAACATCTCATCCTCGTTGTCATGATGGTGAAATACGAACTCGCTGTTCAGCTTGACGAACTTGACTTGCTGGCCGTTGAGCTCGGCGGCGATACGAGGCTTGTAGTATTCGGTGATCATCGCAAACTTTTCGGCGATATTGACTTTCGACATGGAAACCCTCGAGAACGTGCGGCTATTTTTAGCAGGCTATTGCTCTAATGGATGGCGCAGCCTGCTTGCGCGTCGCAGGAAATTCGCTGACGGCTGTAAGGTTACTGCAGTTGCGCTCGGCCTGGCCGGCAAGGAAGCTCGTCGCTCCCCAAGCAAAAAACAGCCGCCAGCTTTTCGCTGACGGCTGAATGCTAAGTGCCGGTGGCTGTCTAGAAACCGGAGCCGGCGTTCGGGTGTCCGCCGCGCAGCGTCATCCGCACGCCGCGTTGGCTATTTACCTGGGTGGTCGTGGTCCAGTCGACTTCATCCGTGCTGATCACGCCGCTGCCGCCGCTGGCGAGCTCGTAGCTGATGCGACCTTCCTGATAGGTGTAGTTGCCCACCTCCAAGACCATGCCCGTCTTGAGGACGAATACAGGAACTCCCGGTGCCGTCCCGCCCGCCCGTGTGCCCTTGGTGATGTAGCTGGCATAGGCAACTTGCGGCATGTCATCGGCGGTCGTCTGCTCACTGGCCGTGACACTTACTCGGCGTACGGTCAGCTGAGGAACACCATTGTCACCCTGCCGGGCACTGGCGCCCTCATATGAGCCCTGGTAAAAGGAGTCGTTCTGGATTTGCGGACGCCCAAAGAAGTGCCAATCCGGTCCGTTGCTGGCGTTGACCTGCGGGATCTGCACGTCATCCATCAAGCGCAGCTCCAGCATGCTCTCGCCCTTGAGCGTGGGACGCGGACCGCGCGCCGGCAACATGATGATCTTCCAGGGCCAGAGCGGTGGAATCATCCATTCAACGACATCGCGCGTGGCATGCCCTTTGCCTCGGATGTCGCCATCCTTATCGACCTTGTAGCCGCGGGTCGCGATCACTTTCGCGTCGAGCGGCATGTCGCCGTTCGGCAGTCCGATGCGATCGAACACCAGCTTGATGTACCCTTTGCCCCAGAAATGGCCGGGGTCTTTGGCCGATTCGAGGTGTCCAACCAGATAGCTTCCACGAGGAAACGTCTGCTGGCCGAATTCGGTCACCGAGTGCAGATGACAGAGTACGGGGTCTCCGACCGCGACGGTCGCGGAAGAGAAGTTCGGTTCATTCATGGTGCATTGCAGAAGGGTACCGGCGGGCAGGACTGTTTCCCGCGCACTGGCACTCAGGGTCAAGCTGAGAATGGTTAACAACAGAAGGGATGCCGCAAGAATTACATACGAGCCGGACTTCATGACTACACCTCGGTCTCACGCCCTGGAATTTTGGTACATTTGCCAAGCAACTCGCGTTGAGCCAGCCCCGATTGAGGGAGTAAAACATAACTTGACACTTGCGGTCAACCGAATGATAGGGGTCAAAGTGTGTCTTTTTTGCGACAGATGCTCGAGAAAGCGAGGACGGAGGCTGGACGCGGTTGAGCGGCTTCAGTTCGACCCGGCAGCGCGAAGCTTGATCCAATTCCAGGCGCGCGAGGCATCCGCTGGGTCCACAAAGAGAATGTATGCCGAGAGGACATCCCATTGAAAGAGCGCGATGTTGAGGGAGTATTCCAGCCAGAGATGAAACAACAGTCCGAGCGCCAGCAGGATGTAGCGAAGGTCTTTCACCCAGAGCAGAACGCCTAAAGAGAATTCGAGGGCGAGCGCCGACCAGCTTTCCAACTTAAGCATGGTCGGGTACAGGAACCAGGCGGGAACCGGGAAGCGCCGCAGTGAATCCAAATGATAGACGTAGTACAACGCGGTTCCGTTCAGCCAGACCGGACTCTTTACCTTGGCACAAAATGCAGCAAAATAGAGGAGACACAGTTGAATCTGGATCATCCGTTGCGCCCAAGGCCTTTGAGGTCGTGGCCGGGCACCTAATTCGGTCCCTCTTTTCATTTTGCCGCGCCAGATCCGCAGCAGCCGGTCGAAGGAGAGCGCGGCACCGGCGGGAGCGAACATGAGAAAGAACCCTGCAAGCCGGAGGAAGGTGTCGCCGCCGTGGGTGATGAACAGGTTCCTCTGGTGAATTGAGGTAAGGCATAGAAATACGATCACACTGTTGATGCGAGTGAGAAAGCCGAGGGTAAGCAGGATGGTCGAGCCCAGGAACACCCAAAATAGGGCGTTGATCCAGCCATCGCTTTGCGGAATGATGCTGAAGAGATTGATCCGCGTGCCGGGTTCGACCGTTTGCATGGTTTGCAAACTGATCCAGGCATGGCTCCCGTACCAGGCCAACCAGTCGGGGCGTAGTAAGACGAGAGTTGCGATCAGCAATAAGCCATAAGTGATGCGAAACAGCGCAATCGGCACCGGAGACTGCTTCGCAAAGAAAAATCGATTCCACGCCCCCGCAAAGGATCTCAACCTCACTCTCATCGCAGGTCCTCGGGCTTCACGCCATAGCCCAAAAGAACATGCTGATCCCAAGGCTCGGGCTGGTAGGAGCCATCCGGGCGGAGAATGATGGGCGACCACCGTCGAATCAGGATGATAGTCTTCGCAGGCTTCGAAGGCGTGCTGTTCAGGCGCGCAATACGGCGTGCCGCATCGGGCCACAAAGCGTCGTTCTCTTCGATCTGGAGGACTTCGGAGAATTTACGATAGCGTTCTTTGAAGTAACGCTCAGTCAGGCTGAGCTGTTCCATTCTCGGCAATGACCAGGTCTGCCGCGACCCATCTTTATAGATAACGACCGCTTCAACGTAGCTGTTCGACCCCCAGGGCCTAGGGGCAAACATATCCCAGGTTTGAAACAGTCCAGCCCATAAGAAATAAGGCCGCACCAGTCTCCTGCATAACGGGAACAGTGGCAGGTTCAGTGGCACACACCAGCAGATGATCGCGATCAAGTGAAAAGCCAGGAACAAGTTGATCGCGACGATGTTGACTCGCGGCATCCATCCTCGCCAGCCGCGCCTTTTCCGATCGACGTTCATCTTCACCCTGAAGATTGTAGTTCTTCCTCCCGCCTGACTCACCGAAAACTATGCGAGCAACGGGGCGAGGAGCTTCACGGAGAAAACAAAAGCCGTCAGTTTTCACTGACGGCTGATGTCTGAACAATGGCTGATCTAGCTTTCGTAGAGCAGCACGCCCTCGGTCTTCTCCGCGTCTACCGGTCGGTAATAGAGCTTGTTCGACTCGAGAAAGACTTCGATGAACGCCGGTCGGGTAGTGATCGTGCCTTGAATCAAGGCTTCCGACAGCGGATCTTCAATGTACTTCTGCAGGGCGCGGCGCAGCGGACGCGCTCCGTAGCTGCGATCGGTCAGCGTCTGATTCAGGATCCACTTCTTCGCTTCGTCGGCCACTGTGACCGTGATCGACCGCTGCGCCAGATTCTGGTTCAGCTGGTTGACCATCAATTCGAGGATCTGGATGAGGTCGGCTTCGCTGAGCGCCATGAACAGGATAATTTCGTCCACGCGGTTCAGGAATTCCGGATTAAAGGTGCGCTTGACCTCGCTCTTTACCAGGTCTTCGACTTTTTCGGAAACCATCTCGTCCTTTGAATGCTGGAAACCCAGACCCTCGCGCTTCATGAGGTGCCGGGCGCCGATGTTGGAGGTCATGATGATGATGGTGTTCTTGAAGTCGACAGTGTTACCCAAACCGTCGGTCAGTTGTCCGTCTTCGAAGACCTGCAACAGGATGTTAAAGACGTCTGGGTGCGCCTTCTCGATTTCGTCGAGCAGAACAACGGAGTAGGGGGCGCGTTTGACGCGTTCTGTCAGCTGTCCGCCTTCTTCGTAGCCCACATATCCCGGAGGCGAACCGATCAGTTTCGAAACCGAATGCTTCTCCATGAACTCTGACATATCGAACCGGACAAGAGCTTTGTCGCTGCCAAACATGAAGTGCGCCAGAGTGCGAGCGACTTCGGTCTTGCCTACACCGGTCGGTCCGAGGAACAGGAACGATCCGATCGGGCGATTCGGGCTTTTCAGTCCGGCACGCGAGCGACGGATCGCGCGAGCTAACGCGCTGATGGCTCGTTCCTGCGAGATGATGCGCTTGTGCAACTCTTCCTCAATGCGCAGCAGCTTTTGCGTCTCTTCTTCTTTGATCGAGGTAATGGGAACGCCGGTCCAGCGCGATACCACGTCCTCGATGTCCTCCCGACCGACAACGCCGGTGGAGGACTCATCGAGGTGGTATTTTTCGCGAAGGGCGCGCAGGTTCTCGCGCTCCTTGCGTTCTTCGTCAGAGTAGAAGCGCGCCTTCTCAAACTCGTGGTTCGCGATGGCGTTCTCCATACGATGGACGATGAACTTGATGCGCTTCTGGACTTCGGTCAACTCTTCCGGCAGCGTGGTCTGGCGCAGTTTCACGCGCGCTCCCGCCTCGTCGATCAGATCGATGGCTTTATCCGGCAGAAAACGGTCGGGAATGTAACGATTCGAATGCGAAACCGAAAAATTGATGGCGTCGTCGGTATAGGTGACGGCGTGGAACTTTTCGTAACGCTCTTTGATACCAAAAAGAATCTTGATGGCGTCGGCTTCGTTCGGCGGCGGAACTTTCACAGCCTGGAAGCGGCGCTCGAGTGAGCGATCTTTTTCGATCGATTTGCGATATTCGCCGGGCGTGGTTGCGCCGATGCACTGAATTTCGCCGCGCGACAGAGCCGGTTTCAGGATGTTGGCCGCGTCGAGCGAGCCTTCCGCCGATCCCGCACCTACCAGCGTGTGCAGTTCATCGATGAAGATGATGGAATTCTGCGACTCCATCAATTCTTTCATAATGGTCTTGAGCCGCTCTTCAAACTGTCCGCGATATTTCGTGCCCGCGACAATCAGAGAAAGATCGAGAGCAAGAATGCGTTTATCCGCGAGAAATGAAGGAACCTCGCCGTCGGCAATGCGCTGCGCCAGTCCTTCTACGATGGCAGTCTTGCCTACCCCGGGCTCTCCGATGAGAACAGGATTATTTTTTGTGCGCCGGCACAGGATCTGCACCACGCGCTCCACTTCGCCATCGCGGCCGACCAACGGATCGAGCTGGCTATCCATGGCCGACTGCGTCAGGTCGCGCGAAAACTCGCTTAGCAAGGAAGACTCGCGCTGTCCGCGTTGCGGCGCAGCTTTCTCCTGGCTGGAACGAGCCAATTCTTCGCGGATGGTCGAAAGCCGCAGTCCGCGCTCGTGCAAAATCTCGGCCGCAAAACACTTTTCTTCCCGCAACAATCCGAGCAGCAGGTGCTCGGTGCCGATGTGCTTATGCGAAAGTCGTTCTGCCTCTTCCGCCGCATACGCCAGCACGCGCTTGCATTCGTTGCTCAGCGGGAGATCGACCGAAGTAGAAACCTTTTCCCGAATCGTGGTGTGGCCTTCGATCTGTTTGCGGATCGATTCCACCGATGCATGAGAACGCAGGAAACGATTGGTCAGGGCCTTGTCTTCACGCAGCAGTCCGAGGAGCAGGTGTTCGGTCTCTATATAAGGAGAACCAAACTGGCTGGCCTCATACCGCGCAAAGAAGATGACGCGCCTGGCTTTCTCCGTGTAGCGTTCGAACATATACTGATTCCCCCCGAGTTCCTGCAGACCGCCCCGCGCTCCGCAAAACCCCTGACCGTACAACCCTTAATTATGCATTCATATCGCCTAATCTCCCAAGCGATATCATCTTGTAATAACCTTCGGAGTCTTACCTTTCAGGTACTCCGATTCTTAAAACTCTACTCTTAATCGTGTTTCTGCTCTGCCTTTCGTTACGCCAGAAGCGAATCCGGCGCCACTTCCTCTATTTTGCCCTGATCCAACTTTAAAACGCGATGGCACCTACGTGCAAAAGCCAGGTTATGGGTAGCAATCAGTGACGTAAGCTGATGTTCCCGATGTAACCTTGCGACCAGGTCAAAGACCAAATCTCCGGTGCGGCCGTCGAGATCTCCGGTAGGCTCATCGGCCAGCAATACTTGCGGCTGAGTGATGAGTGCCCGAGCCAACGCCAGTCGTTGCTGCTCGCCGCCAGAAAGTTCGCCGGAACGATGATGCCCGCGCTGCTCTAATCCGACTTCGCGCAACCACCGCGAAGCCTCCTTTTCAGCGAAAGACAGCGCTTGCCCACGCGTTAACAGGGGCATGGCAACATTCTCCAAGGCGGTGAATTCGGGCAGCAGGTAATGGAATTGCCAGACGTAGCCGATTTCGCGATTACGAAACTCAGCAGCGTCATCCTCGGAAAGCGTATTCACGTGAGAGTTGGCGCAGTATACGGCACCGGCCGAGGGACGATCAAGCGCCGCGAGGATGTGCAACAAGGTACTCTTCCCCGCGCCCGACTGTCCTACGATGGCCAGCATCGTTCCTTTACTGACCTGGAAAGACAGATTTTCAAAGAGCACCAGCTCCGCTTCGCCTGAGCGAAACCTCTTACTTAACCCTTCGACCCTCAACAGAGGATCTTGAGCTATTGGATGCAAAATTGCCCTCCTAAGGATCAAGGCCGCCTCCGGCTGCACCTGAGAAGACGGTTTCTGATCCATTAGACCACGATGCCTCGGACCGTGATCCACCATGATCCTTCAAAAATGAGGAGGAACAAGCCAATCCCAGAATTCCATTTTCGGGAACAAGCTATGCGAAAGACTGTATACCTCTGGAAAACATTTGCAATGTGACGGTGGTCACAATGGATCTTATGGTGGCGGCTCTTTGCCCCTCGCCCACGGTGTGACCCGCCAGAAGCCTACTCATAGCGCAGCGCTTCAGCCGGCAAAATCCGCGCCGCTGACCACGATGGATAAATCGTGGCGACAAATGAAATTCCGATCGAAACCAACGCCACGATGATTCCATCCCCCAGCCGTGGCGCGAAGGGCACGTAGTCGATGGAATAGACTTCGGCGGACAGCGAAATGAAATGATAGTGTCCGCCGGTCCAGGAGATCGCGTAGCCAATGACCAGCCCGATCGCCGTTCCGATCACTCCGATCAGCACGCCCTGCGCGATGAACACGCGCCGGATCTGTGCCTTCTTGGTCCCTAGCGACATGAGCACGGCAATGTCTTTTGTCTTTTCCATCACCATCATGATCAGCGAGATCAAAATATTCAGCGCGGCCACGAATACGATCAGCCCGATGGTGATGAAGGTCACGACACGTTCCAGTCGCAGTGCGCGGAACAGGGGCTTGTTCTGCTCCATCCAATTGGTGGTCATAAAACCCTGGCCGGCGGCCTGTTCGAGCGCGTGCGCCACGTCTCCGGCCTGGTAGATATCGTCAATCTTGAATTGAATGACTGAGATCACGTCACCCAAGCCGAACAGTTGCTGCGCGTCGGCCAGCCGAATAAACGCCCAGGACGAGTCGTAGTCGAAAAAGCCGGAGGTAAAAATTCCTGCGACGCGAAAACGGATATATTTCGGCACCATTCCAAATGGAGTGAGCTCGCCCTGCGGAGACGTTACCAGCACTACCGACCCGAGACTCGCGCCAATCCCATTGGCCATGTCGTTGCCAAGAATGATGGGAGGCATCGCCGCGATGCGCTGCTTCACGCCGGCAAGATTGTCCGGCGACTCCGCTGGGGTGGAGCGAATACTCTTGTCCCCCGCCGTCGCATTTGAATTTGTATTTGAACTTGAACCTGTCCCTTCAGGTTGAGTCGGCTCCTCGTCAAGCGCTGCCGCGGAACCGAGATTCACCGAATTCAGCAGATCGCTGACCTTCCGCTCATAGTTTGGCAGCATGCCTTTGATGACCGCGCCGCGCGCCCGCGGCCCGCGCGAAATCAGCACCTGCTCGTAAATCGCCGGAGCCGCGGCCACGACGTGTGGCTGCTTCGCCAATTTTTCCAGCAGCGGACGCCAATCGGCAATGCCGTCACTTTCGACCCGGAGCAAACTGATGTGCGAGGTCGAACCCAGCAACCGCGCCTGCAAATCCTGGCGAAAACCGTTATTGACGGCCAGCGCGACGATCAGCGAAGCCACTCCAGCCGCCACTCCGAGGATGGAAATGCCCGTGATGACCCCGATAAACGCTTGGCGGCGTTTGGCACGAAGATAGCGGGTTGCTACGAAGAGTTCGAAGCGCATGAGAAGCAGCCGTCAGCTCTCCGCCTCCAGCCAAGTCGAATTATAGCTGGCCACGCTTTCCATTTTCCGCCTCGGCCGTTCCGCCGTATGCTTGCGGTTGTTCTGTGGTTGGCCGAATGTCAGACCGCCGCTTTCGCTGAAACTGGCACGTCTGGACTCAGGAACCCCGCGGTCATTGCTTCCTGATATTCTTTTCCCTCATGTCTCCCATCCTGACCAGTTTGCTGCTGGGACTGACGGCGGCGGGCGCAAATGTGTTTGGCGGCGCCATCATCGTCCAGAAGCATTGGGAGCGCTCCTACCTGCGCTACTTCGTCGCCCTCGGTGCAGGCTTCATGCTGGCGACGGCGCTGGTCGAGATGGTCCCGGAGAGCATCAATCTGCGCGGTCCTTACGCCGGATTTCTCATCCTCGGCGGATACCTGCTCGTCCATTTTTTTGAGCACACGGTCACCCCTCATTTCCATTTTGGGGAAGAAACCCACGCCGATCAGTTCGTCCATTCGCACAAAGGATATTCCGTTCTGATCGGGTTGCTGATACACACCTTCTTCGATGGCATCGCGATCGCGTCGGGATTCCTCGTCTCCCAGGCGCTCGGCTGGATCATCTTTGTCGCGATTTTTCTCCACAAGATTCCGGAAGGCTTCACTATTTCGTCGGTGATGCTTGCCAGTGGCAGAACGCGCGCCTTTGCCTGGGGAGCGTCCGTTCTGCTGGGCATAGCAACTGTGATGGGAGTGATGACGATGGCAATCTTTCGCTACGAGGTAAGCTTTGGCTTGCCCTTAGCGGCGGGCGTTACGATCTACGTGGCCGCGTCGGACCTGATCCCCGAAGTAAACAAGGAACCGGGCGTGAAGATGGCTTTGCTGGTCTTCGTCGGTGCGGCGTGCATGTTCTTGTTGGATCGGTTTTTTCATGTGCACTGACCGCCAGCGTTCGTGAAATGCGAGCCTATCGAACCCTGGCGGCCAGGTTTGTTATGCCTGATCGAGCGCGGCTGCAACAACCGGCTGCTGCGGCAATGACGGTCGGCGCGCCTACGCTCTCGCGCCCGATTCTCGCGCGCACGTCTGGTTTCTGCCACTTGCTCCGCCAGCGATTGCCGGGCGGTGGGGAGCTGGAAGCAGTGGCCTGAGTTTGAGAGAACGGGCGGAGAAGAATTATCCGCTGTGCCGGATGTGCATCACATCCCCATCCTGCACAATGTAGTCTTTCCCTTCGAGGCGCAGCGTACCTTTGGCTCGGGCGTTCGCTTCCGAACCCGCCTCTAGCAACTGATCCCAGCGAATCGTCTCCGCGCGGATGAAGTGTTTTTCCAGGTCGGAGTGAATGGCGCCTGCGCCGTTCTGGGCGCGGGTATTGGCGGGGATCGTCCAGGCACGGCATTCGTCTTCTCCGGCGGTGAAAAAGGAAATCAGGCCGAGCAGGTGATAGCTTTTGCGGATCAGGCGCGCAAGTCCGCTGTCCGCCAGTCCATAGCTGCCTAGAAATTCCGCCGCGTCTTCGTCGCTCATCTCGGCTAGCTCGGCCTCGACTTTGCCGCAGATCGCGCTCGCTCCGGCATTGGGGCGCGCCGCCACTTCGCTCAAGTTATACTTCACAACCGCCGCCTCGAGATCCTTGCCCAGTTCCGTGCTCTCGCCGATATTGAGCACGTAGAGCATCGGCTTCTCACTCAGAAACATGAAGCCGCGGATACGCTTTTTGTCGTCCACTGACATTTCCATCTCGCGCAGCGGCTTCTCGGTTTCGAGATGAGCTTTCGCTTTGATGAGCAGCTCATTTTCTTTTTCCAGCTCCGGTGTCTTCATCTTCTTCAGGTCTTTTTCAAGACGCTCGAGCCGCTTTTCGATCTGGCCGAGATCGCTGACCATCAGATCGAATTCGACGTTCTTGATGTCGCGCAGCGGGTCGATTGGGCCGACGTGAGGAATTTCATCGCTTGCAAAGGCCCGGAGAACGTGAATGAGCGCGTCCACCTGGCGAAGATGGCCGATGTACGCGGTCTCTTTTAGCGCGTCCTGGCCGATGGCACCCACGTCTACGTACTCGACCGAGGCGTGCGTGAGTTTCTTTGGATGGTAGAGCGCGGCCAGCTTGTCCAGGCGTTCGTCGGGCACTTTGGCGACTCCGATGTGCGCCTCGCGCGGGTTAGAATAAGCCTGCTCCGAAAGATGCACCTTCGTCAGAATGCCGAATAAGGATGTCTTGCCGACTTGCGGCAGACCGATGATGCCAGTTTTCATTGTTAGGTCTCAGTTCTTAGCTCTCAGGTGTCAGTCAATCAAAAGAATAAATCATCGCGCTGAATACGCATACGCAAGCGAAACACAAAGCACGGACGTCCATGCTAGGCTCGGCGGAATGCAGTTCAACGAAACAACCACGCACTGCACCCCGACCCACTATCTTTTTCCTTGCGATTTGGTTGTGGCGTTGATCTTTTTCATCGCGGGCGCCATCGGGTCTTCGGCGCAAACGCCGGCGCAGATTCACTTTCGCCTGCAAACGCGCGAGGTTGTCGAGGCTCACTTGCGCTCTTTTTCCGACAAGAATAGTGAACGTGAGGCGCTGATCCGAAGATGGTTTGCGGACGCCGGGTGCACGGACGCGAATCTCTCCGAAGAAGCGTTTGATCGCAAACTTCCACCGAACGTCGTGTGCGTGCTGCCCGGTGAAACGCAGGAAGTGATCCTGATCGGCGCGCATACCGATAAGGTCGACAGCCTCGGCGACGGCGTGGTCGATAACTGGACCGGAACGGTGTTGTTGCCAGCCCTCTTATATAGCCTCGGCGCACAGCCGCGTCATCACACGCTGATCTTCGTCGGATTCTCGGGCGAGGAAAAAGGACTGCTTGGATCGAGCTACTACGTCGACCATCTCACCAAGGAGCAGCGCGCGCACATCGAGGGCATGGTCAATTTCGATAGCTTGGGTCTCGGACCGACCGAGGTCTGGGCTTCACACGCCGATAAAATCCTGCTCGATGCTCTGGCCTCGGTCGCGTTTGCGAGTAAGCTCCCGGTCACCGTGATGAATATACCTGAAGGCGCCAGCGCCGATTCCGAGTCCTTCGCTCGCTACCGGATTCCACGCATCACGCTGCACTCGGTAACAACCTTGACCTGGTCAATCCTGCATTCACCGCGCGATAAGGTGACGGCGATCCGGATGAGCGATTACTACGACAGCTACAAGCTGATTGCCGAGTATCTGGCGTATCTCGATGTCAGGCTGGAGCCGCCCCCAACGCCGCCGGGCAAGACGTCGCGATAGCCTGACTTGGCACGGCTTACCGGAGCTTCTGTGCGGTCGAGTACAACGCTGCCAGTCCCAGCAACAGAATTGCCCCCTCAAATCTCACCGACCACCCGTGCAGACGATCGAACTCTAGGCGCAGCGGATTGTTCAGGGGCACATTGTCGATCACACCGACCTCATTGCGGATGGCATGCATCCTTGGAGAAATCGCGAACTGCGAAAGCAGCGTCAGCAGCAGCATGAATACGACGAGAAGGTGCCGCGCCGCCAGCGATCGCGCATTTCCTGTGGACATACGGCTGTAGACCATGGACGCGATCAGAAAAACAATTCCGGACCCGATCGCCATATAGTGCAGCAGATCGAGCGAGCGGCCCACGATCGATCCCGCCATTTGGCGGGTGAGGAGCAGTCCGGGGGAAAAGACGGTCGGCGCGAGAACGAAGGCGAAAAAAATCAGGCCGCCCAGCCAGACTACGAGCGACAACAGTATGAGAAATCGCAAGAACGGCATGGGCGAAATTATAGAGCGGCTAGCGTAATATTCCGCCCCGGAAGACGCTCTGTCGCGCAGGGAGCGGTATCGCTGAAGGATATTGATAGGAATCAAATTCGGGTCGCTCGCGCCAGGTTATCCACAGGCCGAACCAGCGCTGTCACTTTCTCATTGGTGCACAAACTATTTACCCTCATCCTTCCCCATCGGTCCGGAGGAAATCATCCACATGCAACGTTCACTGGCGGCCGCCGACGTTAATTTTGTGTCATTGCAGTCGGCAGTATTTTGCGTGCAGTGTGAATTGCTCAGCGACAACAACACGCCGCACTGTCTCGCCTGCGGCAGTGGCGCGGTGCTCAGTCTTTCTCGCGTCCTTGGCGGATCGCTTCGCGGGCAGCAGACGGCGCATCTCATCGCCGATGCAGAACTGGATCGCTTGGTGCGATCGCTGCTCTACACAGTTCCGCAGGTGGCGGAGGCCGAGGAAAACCGCGACGAAGAGAATGCCGTTGAACTTCCCGGGATCGCCACCGGGACAACAGCTCTTTCCCCGCGTCATCGGATGCGGCCTCGCCATCGCGGGCCTGTCGCCGTGCCGCATACGCTGATCAATGCCGGAGAGATTGATCTCGAGCCCGGCATCAGCATCATCGCGGAAAAGGCGCAAGCCTTAACCGGAGCCACCGGGGCGGCCATCGCACTGCGCCGGGGTAACGAAATTGTTTGCCGGGCGCGCACCGGGCGTACGGCTCCCGATATCGGAGTGCGCCTGCAAACCGATAGTGGACTCTCCGCCGAATGCGTTCGCACCGGCGAAGTGCTGCTCTGCGATGACGCCGAGTCCAACCCGCGCGTGGACTGGGCGACGTGTCGGCGCATGGGTGTGCGCTCAATCCTGGTCGCTCCGCTGCGTCACTTCCGGCGAACGCTCGGGGTCTTCGAGGTGCTGTCGTCGACGCCCCATGCGTTCGACAATAACGATGTCGCCACCATGCAGTTCCTCTCCGGAATGATGGTGGCGGCGATCTCGCGGCTTTCCAGCCTGCAGCCCGTGGCACCGGTGGCAGCCGGCGAATAAAGGCGCCTGCGGCTGGGTGCGGAGGCAACGCCCGGCGGGAAAAGGGAGATTCCGATGAAATATATTCTTGGGATCACCATGGTCGTGGCGGCCATCACGGCGGGCTGGAAGATGTTTGAGCCCCAATTCACGAACGTTCTATTTCAAGATGACCTGCGCGACACGGCGGCACAGTTAGGCTGGCGCACCGGCTTGTCGCCGCCAAATTCGGACGAAGATCTTCGCAACATTGTGATTCGCAAAGCAGCCAGTCACGAAATTCGGCTTGCGCCCGAGAAGGTACTCGTGCGGCACAGCGGCACCGGAGAACGTACCACCTGGTACATTGCGGTCGACTACACGGCGCTGGTAAATCTGCTCGTGTATTCGTATACCGTGCATTTCAATGCAACCAGCGTGGGCAACAAGTTCTGATCGCGCCGAGTAGACGCTGGAGAGTGATTGATCCGAATCTCGCAGGATTCGTCTTCGCGCACAAGGCCAGAAACGGTAGGTCTGTGCAGGCGCGAGCAGAGACGGGCAAGCCCCGTCCTATACCGGTACCGGCACGCTCTCCACGATCTCACGGAGAACTTGCTCGGCTTGCTCGGATTTTTTCAGGGTGGAGGCGTAGAGCGGACTTACAACCACGCGGTGGGCGAAGACGGAAACGACCAATGGCTTGAAATCTTCCGGCGTGCAATAATCGCGGCCCTCGAGAAAGGCCATTGCTTGGGCGGCGCGGTAGAGCATTTGCGAGCCGCGGGGAGATACTCCGAGCGAGAGATATTCGGATTCACGCGTTCTGCTGACAATATTTAACAGATAGGTGATTAGCGATTCGTCCACGTGCACCTGGGCGACGGCTTGCTGGATTTCTACCACATCGGCGGCGTTGAGCACCGGGCGCAGGTTTTCGAGCTGTGCGACCCCGGCTTCGGCGCGCAAGATTTCGCGCTCGGCGTTGCCTTCGGGATATCCCATGCGAACCCGCATCAGAAAGCGGTCGAGTTGCGACTCGGGCAAGGGATACGTGCCGTGGTGCTCGATGGGATTCTGCGTGGCCAGAACCAGAAATGGTTGCGGCAATTGATGCGAGTACGCGTCAATGGTGACCTGTCCCTCGTTCATGGCTTCGAGCAGCGCCGACTGCGTCTTTGGAGTGGTGCGGTTGATTTCGTCGGCTAACAATACGTTGGCGAAAACCGGTCCGCGCTTGAATTCGAATTTCTGCTCAAGTGAGGAGTAGATCGAGATGCCCAGTACGTCGGAGGGTAACATGTCGCTGGTGAACTGAATTCGCTGAAAAGTGCAGTCGATGGCGCGAGCGAGAGCTTGGCCGAGCGTGGTCTTGCCAACTCCGGGGACGCCTTCGATCAGCAGATGGCCTTTGGCGAAAATAGAAACCAAGGCGAGGCGGAGCACGTCGTCTTTGCCGCGGATGACGCGGCGTAGACTGTTCTCAAGTTCCGCGGCGCGGCGAGAAGTTGCCACCAGAGCTTCGGGAGCCATTAGGGGCGATTCTACTATGTTGGCTGAAGCGCCGGCGGTTACGAATGTCACAGGAGAGTGTTCTCAGTTCTCAACCGGGAAGCGAGAATCCACCAGATCTACTGTCCGAAATCTGCCGGTCGACCCGTCAAGCGCTCGATCCTCTTCGCCGTCGGCGGATGCGTTGAGAATAGATTGCCGAAACTCATACCAGCTAAAAGCGGCTGAATAATAAATAGGTGCGCCGTGGACGGGCTCGCCAACAGCGGGCGCTGTTTCGAATACGCTTCAATCTTCGCAAGAGCGCTGGCCAAGGCATAGGGATTGCCGGTCCAGTGCGCACCCGTGTCATCGGCTCCGTATTCGCGGGAGCGCGAGACGGCGAGCTGAATCAGCATGGCTGCAAACGGAGCTAAGAAGATCATGGCAATGGCCGCGATACCACCGCCTCCGCCGCGATCGTCGCGTTCGCCGCGCATGCCGCCAAAAATCATGCCCCATCGGGCAATCGATGCGAGATAAGTGATGGCTCCGGCTAAAGTTGCGGCAATCGAACTGATCAGGATGTCGCGATTGCGCACATGTCCGAGTTCATGAGCCAGGACGCCTTCCAACTCGTCGTCCGTGAGTAATCCGAGAATGCCTTGCGTTACGGCGACCGATGCGTGGTTCGGATTGCGTCCAGTGGCGAATGCGTTGGGCGAATCGGTTGGGATGACGTACACCTTGGGCATCGGCAGGTCGACTTTTTGCGCCAGACGCTCGACGATGTTGTAAACGCGGGGCAAATCTTCACGGCTGACGGGCTGCGCGCGGTAGGCGGCGAGCGCGATCTTGTCGGAGAAGAAATAAGAAACGAAATTCATGACCGCCGCGAAGGCGAGCGCTATAAGCATCCCGTTTTGTCCGCCGAAAGCGCGGCCTGCTAGCATGAGCAGCAGCGTCATGACGGTCAGCAGGAGCGTGGTTTTGAATACGTTGCCCATATCATTGCCTCGGTAGTTATTGGATGCCGGACGCCGGGTTTTAGGCTCTGAGTCTGGGGACCGGGGTTCGTCGCTTGCAGCGGGCGCAGCCCGGTCTCGGTACAAACTTATCCTTGCCGCTTCAGCGCCCGGTCGAGGGTTTGGTCGAGGGCCGCTCTGGCTTTCTCGTAGTCGTCGGGCGTGATCTTGCCTTGCTTTTTTTCCACCTCAAGTTGAAATAGCTCTTCTTTCAGCGCCTCGAGCAGCATCGATGATTTCGCAGCCGGAACTCCGGCCGTGGATGTCGCTGGAGTCGGCGCCGAGGGACGAAGCACTGCATTCGAATCACTCGAAGCAGCAGCCGGCTTCGCCGCGGATGACGAAGCGATGCCTGAGGACGAGGCGCTTGAGGTTACCGGCTGCCGTTTGGTGACCACCCAGCCGCCGACGACCAGCAGGAAAGCGAATCCACCTAGAATGTACCAGCGATACTTCTGCAGCGCGTCCGGCGCATCGATCGGGACACCAAGTCCCCCACCGGGCCGATTGTCACTCGAACGATTGCCGCTTGCCTCCGATCGTTGCGGCTGCTGTTGATCTTGTTGTTGCGCTGCACTGGAGGCAGTATCTCCCGGCGACTCGGTAATGACTCCTTGGCCCTTCAGGGTGAAGGCAAGGACCTGGCCCGGCTTGGTTTCTTTTGCAACTTCCACGGTGCTGTCGCCCTGGCCGGGGTCGTGCATGGCATCGAAGCTCGACGGATTCGCGGCCTTAAATTGCATCGTCTGCGGCAGGACGACGACAAAGTGCTCGGCAGGATAGAGAAGCTTGGGATCGATCGTGATCTCGCCGGAGTAAGGCAGAGTGAACTCCAACTGAAACTGCGTTTCTCCCGGGCGAATCGGGAAGTTGATGGCGTAGCGATTTTTCTCGGCCTGAGGGACGGCCTCGGCGCTGATCGGCTGGCCGTTCGGAGCGCGGGCCTGCACCTGTTCAACCTTCGCGCCAGCGGGCAGATAGAACTCGAAGTTGTGATCGTTCATCTGCGTCTTCGCGGGAGAAGACGCGTTATCGACGACCAACAGGCGCACGCCCTGCATGGTTCCGCTATCGGCTTGGAAGCGAATGACGTCGGCGGTCACGCCCAGACCGGTAACTTTGGGCGAAACATCATAGACATTCAGGTCGGCGGTGTTGACTCCGGGCGGGGCCATCTGGTGATAGGTGACGCCCTGATGGATGGCGCGGATGAGGTGCGGGGCGGGAGCTCCGGTGAGCGGGAAGCTGAATTTTCCATTGGCATCGGCCTTGGTAGTGGCGGCCACATTCATTCCGCTGGTGAACTCGATGAGAAGGACCTCGTCTCCGGCGGCGGGTTTGTTGGTGGTGCCGTTGGTGACGGTCCCAGAGAGGGTTTGGGCGTCGGCCGAGGCTAGGGCTAGCGAGAAGATGATGAGTAGAAGGGCGGACTTTGCGAGTTGGGTCAAAAGTACTCCTTGCTGCCGTAGATCTTTTTTGCAAAATGCAATCGCGCTGAGAAATCAATGCTCCGTAGGATTTGCGATCGCCGATCGAGAACCACAGATATCGGTCGGCCCGCTCCCATTTCCTGTCCGTGGCGCTCTCCCGCTCTGTTGAATTGTAATGAAGGACGCTGCGAATTTGCTTCCAGCAACGAAACTCTTTGGTGGCGCGGGCCCGAACTTCCTGCCAGAGGGCATGGTAGGACTGCCAAAAATCGGAGGTGGCACGATCCTGCATCGGGGGCTAGAGCGGCTGCGTGGGACCGTTCTTCGTCGTCCAAAGCGCGCTGGATGGCCGTGTCCAGGCGTCCGGCTGCAAGATCGGATTGGAGGTGCGTGTCGATCGGCGCCGGGCAGTGTTGCTCAAGCCACGCGTATCAATCCTCGATTTCGCGCGGCGTGAGCGCTCCGATCGGAAAAATTCGCATGCGCGGGAGATCACACCACCTGCCCCGCAGCTTGCTCCAGCCGCGCAATCTCCGCCATGATCGCCGCCGCCTCTTCTTCGAGCGACGTGTGCATCGACCGATAGTCCGCTTCGGGTACTTTACCTGCCTTGTATTCGAAATTCAGATCGCGCAGGTTGTCGTAGACAGCTTCCTTGCGCTCGCGGAGATAGCCGAGCCGCGTCTTTTCTTCTCCGGCATAAACTTCGCCCGGAAAGAAAAAAACGTAGTAGAGACATGCGACCGTAAACGCTGCGCAGACGTAGGGAATCATAGGTCAGTCTCCTTGCGAGCCTTACGGCGGAACTCGTCGAGAACGTCTTCATTGCCGTGCGGGATCATGATGCCGTCGGCGAGCGCCGGCGTGGGCCGATTCTTCCACGAGCGCACCACAAAAATGACGAAGGTGATGCCAAGCCCCAGCGCCACGAAGGGCATCACCCAGGCAAGGCGGTTGAAGCCACTGGCCGTGGGAGCGGCGATCACGGTTGGTCCGTAGTCCTGCACAAAGCCCTGCAGGATGAGGTCGTCGTTATCGCCCTTGTCGAGGGCGGTCTGCAATTGGTCGCGCATTTTGTCGGAATAGGTGCAGCCGACGTGATTGCACTCGAGCAGAATCTGATTGCACCCGCAAGCGCACATCATGCGATGGCCCAGGTCTTTGAAGCGCGCGTCGTTGTCTCCGGCACCCAGGAAGACGACCACGGCGACGGCGAGCGCGGCGGCCTGCAAGTAGCGGCGGGGGGAGATTTGCCCGCCAGAAGTCGAGGATTTCATCTCAATCCCCCGCTCCCACATGCGCCGGAGTGCGCAGTGGAGAGGTTGCGGCAACTCGGACGACCACCGCATTCGGCACCAGGGCGACGACAGTTCCGAACACCATGATGATCAGGCCAATCCAGATCCAGGGCACCAGTGGATTCAAGTGTGCCTTGATGATCGGGCGTCCGGTGGTGTCGTTCTTACCTTCGTAAACCAGATAGAGATCGCTTACCAGAAAAAAGTCTTGGCGGAAGCTGGGGTAAATTCGAGGCAGCGTTTGCGGCTGTCCGCTGGCTTTATAAAACCGGCGTTCGGGAAACATAGTCGTAACCTGCTTGCCGTCCCGGAATACATGAATGATCGCCCACTCGTTGCCGTAGTTAGGATTGTCATCCTGCGTGTAGGACTGGCAGACCAGCGTGTAGGGGCCTATGGAAATCTTGTCGCCGAAGCCCATTTCTTTTTCGACTTCGCGATTAAAGGGAGTCCCGAGAATTCCGATGATGACGAGCGCGACGCCGAAGTGAACAATGTAGCCGCCATAGCGGCGCGTGTTGCGGTGGCATAGTTGAACCATGGCGGAGACGAGATTCTGGTCGGTCTTGCCCGCAATGACACGGCCTCCGCGAAGAAATTCTGAGATCACGGTAAACATCACCAGCGCCGCAAGGATCGCGGCCATGGTGGCATAGAAATAAGACGGATCTTCCCAGGGACGCACGCCAAACAGGATCATCATGCCGCCGACGGCGAGCGCGCCGATTGCGGGGTAGAGGAAATTACGTTTGAGACTTTCGATCGACGTCTTACGCCAGGCCAGCAGCGGACCGACGGCGGTGAGCAACAGGAGCAGCAGGGCAACCGGCACTGCAACACGATTGAAAAAGGGCGGTCCGACGGTGACTTTATGTCCCTGAGCAAACTCCGAAAGAATCGGGAAAAATGTGCCCCACAGTATGGTGAAGCAGAGAGTGAGCAGGAGAAGATTGTTGAATAGAAAACTGGATTCGCGCGAAACTAACGACTCCAGCTTGTGCTCGCTCTTGAGATGCGACCGGTTCATCACCAGGAAGTAAGTACAGACCGCCACGGTCAAGGCAATGAAGACCAGGAACCAGCTTCCGATCGAAGACTGCGCGAAGGCGTGCACCGAACTGATCACACCGGAACGCGTGAGGAATGTCCCCAGCATCGAGAGCAGGAATGTCGCAAAGATGAGCGCCATGTTCCACACTTTCAACATGCCGCGTTTTTCCTGCATCATCACGGAGTGCAGAAACGCCGTGCCTGTGAGCCAGGGCATGAGCGACGCATTTTCCACCGGGTCCCATCCCCAATAGCCGCCCCAACCGAGCACCGCGTAAGCCCAGTGCGCGCCGAGAAAAACGCCGATCGTGAGGAAGCACCACGTCACCATGGTCCAGCGCCGCGTGATGTGAATCCATTTTTCGCCGGGATACTTCATGATCAGCGCACCCAGCGCAAAGGCGAAGGGGACGGTGAAGCCGACGTATCCCAGATAAAGCATTGGGGGATGGATGACCATCTCGGGATATTGCAGAAGAGGATTCAGTCCGCTGCCATCCGCAGGAAGCCCGCCTTGAATGATGCCGAACGGGTGGGCCGCAATATTCAGAATCAGCAGAAAGAAAACCTGCACCGCAGCGATGATCACCGAAGCGTAAGCGAATAGCCGCTGATCGGTTTTGTAGCGCAGGCGGAGAACAAATCCGTAACCAGCCAACAGCAGCGACCAGAATAGCAGCGAGCCTTCCTGACCCGACCACAGCACGGCGAACTTATAGGCGGCGGGCAATTCGCGGTTGCTGTGATGAAAAATGTAGGCTATGGAAAAGTCGTCGTTGAATGCAGCCATTACAAGAACGGCGGCGGCCAGCAGCACGGCGGCAAAAGCGGCGATTCCGGCACGACGGGCGGTCTCGCCAATAGGACCAGAGGCGGAGTGCGTACTGAACAACAGCGCCAAAAGGCCCACCAGGAAACAGTACCCGCTTAGGCCGAGCGCCAGCAGCAGCGCAAAACTTCCAATTGTAGACATGACAGGAACCCCACCGTATATTTCCCGTATTTTTTCAGAGAAGCGGGTGGTATGCAATCCACCGGCGATTTCCAACACAACTCAGAAGTGTAGTTCGTCTGTCTCTGGGCCGCTATTCCCGCGACTTCTCTAGAGGATAGCCTTTTTCGCGCCAATCGCGGATTCCGCCGTCCATGGAAATGACATTCGTATATCCCATTTTTTGCAGGTTATCGGCCGCCAGCGCAGAGCGGAAACCGCCGCCGCAATAAAGGACAAGCTCCGTCTTCAGATCGGGATACTTTCCCTCAATGTCGCGCTCGATAATACCCTTGCCCAGGTGCATGGCTCCCGGCAGATGGTCGGCGTCGAACTCACGGTCCTCGCGGACGTCGACAAGAACGAATTTTTCGCCGCGATCGAGCCGGGCCTTGATTTCGTCAACGTCAGTTTCCCGGACACGCCGTTTGGCATCTTCGACAATCTTCAAAAAGCGCGGTGGATGCTGGTGAGCCATGATCGTCGGGCCGCCTCCAAATGCTCGCTCTCGAGCATGATAGCAGGCGACTAGGAAATCGCTAAGTTGGCATTCACCCGTCGCCTTGGGGTTTCGCTTTTGTCATCGGAACGGGTGCCGATTGGGTTGCCGTTATGCGAAAGATCCGCGATATGGATAAAATTGCGTATAAAACCGATCAACAGCGCTCTCGTCCCGCGGCATCTTCGCGCACCGAGATCGCGTATTTAAGATCGCGCACCGGGTTCTCGTACCGCGTTCTCGAACTATGACGCTCATCATCCGCCAGTCTCGCATACACTCCTTCGGTTGCTATACCACGCGGCCGATTCGCAAAGGGACATTGATTATCGAATACGTAGGCGAGTACCTCACCTACGAACAGGCCGACGATCTTTACGACGACTTTCCCAATACCTATTTGTTCGGGCTCGACGGCGGCAAGAAGATTATTGATGGTTACGGCGTCGCCTGTTTTGTCAACCATTCCTGCCAGCCGAACTGCGAGACTGATCAGATCCGGGGGAAGATGTGGATCATCGCGCTGCGCGATATTGCGGCGGGCGAAGAATTGACTTACGACTACAATCTCTTCGATGGCGAAGATGACGCGCCCTGTTTATGCGGGTCCAAGCGCTGCCGCGGAAGTCTGTATTCGGCCTCGCATCTGCGCAAGTTGGCAAAGAAGCGCGCCAAGACTGTCGCGGCTGCGGCCTCGTAACCGCAGAAGCCGGCGCGAGGGACGACATTGTCCGAATGCTACAATCGTTGTCGTTCCGATCGTTTTCCAATCGCCTCTGTGGCAACTGGAGTTATGCATTGAACCGCGCTTCCGCCGGCCTGGAAACCATCGTCGCCAAAGCCCTTCATCGCGCGCCTGCTGCTGAGAGCGCTTTGCTGGCGTGGTCGGTCGCGTGTGGTAGTGCGGTTGCCGGCCGCACTCGGGCGTTAAGTTTTTCCGACGGCATTCTGCGAGTGGAGGTTGCCGACCCGGGATGGCGACGCGAACTTGCCCACCTGGCACCCCGTTATTTGGCGGTGATCAATAAATATTCAGCGGCTGCGGTGAAGCGAATTGAATTTGTGGTGAAAGCATGAAAGCAAAGCTGTGAAGGTCACCGACAAAGACGTTGCCTACGTGGCCGACCTGGCCAACCTCGACCTGAACGAGGAGGAGCGCGCTCGCATGTTGCGCGACTTGAATTCCATTCTTGAGTATGTCGAAAGGCTCAGCGAACTGGAGACCGACAATGTTACACCCATGGCTCAGGTCTCCGACCGCTATGGCAAGGACAAGGATCAAGACGAGTCGCGACCGGATAGCGACCGGTTCGCCTATGCCATCCGCGAGGACGTGAGAGACGGACTGCGTAAATCGCTGCCGCACGATGTTGCCATTAAAAATGCGCCGGATACCGACGGAACATTTTTCCAGGTTCCGAAGGTGATTGAGAGATAAGGTCGGAGTGAAACGGTTTTACCTCATCGCGTTATGCCTGCTGCCTACAGGCGTTTCACAGGCGCAATCCGCAAGGCGAACCGAACCTCAGTTTGATCTCGCGAAAATCGGTTTCGTAATGGATGGGCATCCGATATGCGAGGACAAAGCACGACCGCAGGATTACCGGTCGGAAGTGAAGGGCAGTGAATGAATTCCCGCTCCCTAACCATTGATGAAGTCCGAAGCGCGATCGCCGAGGGGCAAACCACGGCGACCGCTCTGGCAGGCGATTTCTACGGTCGCATCCGTCAAGAAGATCCCGAGATTGGCGCGTTCCTGACTCTTTGCGAGGAGCGCGCGCTGATGCAAGCCGGGCGCATCGATCAGATGGCCGCAGAAGGTCAGCCTTTGCCGCCGCTCGCCGGGGTGCCAGTCGCGATCAAAGATGTCATGGTCACAAACGGTGTGCGCACGACCGCCGGTTCGAAGATTCTCGACAACTTTATTCCGCCATATGACTGCACGGCAGTCGCTCGTCTGGAAGCGGCGGGCGCGGTAATTCTCGGCAAACTCAACTGCGATGAGTTCGCCATGGGCTCGTCCAATGAGAACTCGGCGTATGGCGCCGTGCACAATCCGCGCGACAAGAGCCGCGTGCCGGGCGGATCGTCGGGCGGATCAGCCGCAGCGGTGGCCGCGGAGATGGCGGTCGCGACGTTAGGCTCCGATACCGGCGGCTCGATTCGCCAGCCCGCATCGTTTTGCGGCGTGGTCGGCCTGAAGCCGACCTATGGGCGCGTATCGCGCTATGGACTGATTGCCTTTGCGTCGTCGCTTGATCACATCGGTCCATTTGCGAAGACCGTGAAAGAAGTCGCGCTGATGCTGCGCACAATTGCCGGCCGCGATCCTATGGATTCGACTTCCGCGGAAGTTCCCGTGCCCGATTACGCGGCGGAACTCGAAAAGCCAGTTAGGAATTTGAAAATTGGCGTGGCTAAGGAATATTTCGGCGCCGGGCTTGATCCCGAAGTTCGAGGCGCGGTTGAGAGCGCGATTCAAAAGCTGGCGGAGTTGGGGTGCGAAGTTGTGCCGGTGAGTTTGCCGCACACTGAGTATGCGGTTCCCACCTATTACATTGTGGCCACGGCCGAAGCGTCGTCGAATCTGGCGCGCTATGACGGCGTGCGCTACGGTTTCCGCGCCAAGGCAAAGACGCTCTCCGAAATGTACCGGCGAACCCGCGACGATGGATTCGGCATGGAGGTCAAGCGCCGCATCATGCTCGGCACCTACGCGCTGAGCGCCGGATACTACGATGCTTACTATCTGAAGGCGCAACAAGTACGGACACTACTAACTCGCGACTTCGACGAGGCCTTCAAGAAAGTGGATGTGATCGCCGCTGCCACCTGCCCAACACCTGCGTTTCGGTTGGGCGAGAAGGTGAATGATCCGCTGGCCATGTATCTCGCCGATATCTACACCGTGACTGCGAACCTGGCCGGCATTCCCGGCATTTCCGTTCCCTGCGGGGAGAATCACGAGAAGCTGCCGATTGGTTTGCAGTTGTTTGCGCAGCGCTTTGATGAGGCGACGCTGCTGCGAGTGGCGCACGCCTATGAGCAGGGGAGATCGTCTTTGGCCGTGAGTCGTGAGTCGTGAGTCGTTCGCTTACGGTCCCAGTTCTCGACTTTGCGGTCGTTCCTCGGAGCGCTGGCTACAGCGATTCATAGTATTTCTCGCCGGCGCAGGCGCGGCATAAGACGCTCCCGTCGCGCATAACTTCACGCCGAAAATTGATTCCTTCGCCGCACTCGGCACAGACAATGCGCTCGCCTTTGTATCCGGGAAATTCTTCTGCCGGGAGTTTGACCTTCACCCACTGCCTGGTGAATAAGTCCTGTTCGGACATTTCACGATAGGCCAGCATCTGCTGCTGGTTCTTGCTTTCGATCTCGGGATGCATGGAGCGCGCCAGCGCCTTGGACGATTCTTTCGCGGCGATGCGGATGGCTTTGTCGCTGCTCAGGTCGACAAAGGTCGCAGCCATCTTTCCCCAGTCGCGAAACTTCAGGGCGCGCTTTCCGAGACGGCACCCGGTTACCACTGCAATGGCGTCGGTGGCACAGCGGTCGATTTCGACAAAAGTCACCAGACGTTTGCGATCTTTTCCGCGCGGGTCTTCGATGCCGAGCTTCTCCAGTCCCAACATCGCCAAGCGAACGCCCAGCACCTGCCCCGCGCAGAGGTGGCCATGGGCGATTTCGGCTTCGCGGAGATATTCGTCTAGAGAAAGCATTTGTTGTTGGTGATTTGTAATCCTCAACCTCGCGGAACTAAATTGCAAATTACAATCACCAATTACCTTCACTTTCGTCGCCAGCGCACGCCATCTTTTGTGTTCTCCACGATGATACCGGCGGCGACAAGCTCGGCGCGAATCGCGTCCGACTCTTTAAATTTTCGCGCTTTTCGCGCGGCATCCATGGCAGCAAGTTTCTGACTAATTTGTTGGTCGGTAAGTTGTGCGGGGCCCGTGATCTCCACCAACTCCGGACTGATTTCATTTTCTCGCCCCTCGGCGCGTGCCCATTCGAGAATCGTTTTCATCTTTGCCGGGTCGTCATCTTTGAGCACATCGAATATCTCGTCGAACTTTTCGAGCGCCCCGAGCAGCGGCGTAACATCGTCCTGACGAACTTCCCCGGCATCGAGAGCGGTGTTCACTTTGCGTAACATGTCGAACATAGCCGCCTGTGCCGAGGCGGTATTCAGATCATCCTCGAGGGCGCTCTTCATTTGCGCGATGGTTTCCTCTGCTAATTGCGCCATCGCCGGATTCGCTCCATTTGGGAACTGCGTGCTCCTCAGACGAAAGCAGAAGTTACGCAACTTCTCCACCGAACTTGCCGCCGCCTTCAAACCATCAAAAGTAAAGTTCAACTGATTGCGATAGGGCACATGGGTCAACAGCCAGCGGATCGACGACGGCTTGTGCCCGCGCAGCACCAGATCGCGGATGGTGAAAAAGTTCCCCAGACTCTTCGACATCTTCTGGCCTTCGACCAGCAGAAAACGGGGATGAAACCAATAGCGTGCAAGCGGCTGCCCGCTCAGAGACTCCGACTGCGCAATTTCGTTTTCGTGATGCGGGAAAATCAAGTCTTCGCCGCCGGCATGCAAATCAAAGCTTGGCCCGAGTTCCTCCATCGACATTACAGAACATTCGATATGCCACCCCGGTCGCCCCGGCCCGATCGCTGTATCCCATGAAGCTTCGCCCGGCTTCGGAGCCTTCCAGAGCGCGAAGTCGCGGGCGCTGTCTTTTTCGTATTCGTCCACGTCGACACGCGCGCCGTCGTTCATTCCGGCAAAATCCTTTTTCGAAAGCTTGCCGTACGCGGGAAATTTCGCGATGCGGAAATAGTAAGAACCGTCGTCGGTGCGATAGGCAAAGCCTTTCTTCTCGAGCTCGGCAATGAAGCCCGCCATCTCGGGGATGTGCTCGGTGGCGCGCACCAGAATCGGTTGTTCAATGCTCAGCGTTGCCGAATCTTCCAGAAAGGCCTGCACAAATTTGGCGGTGTACTGTTGCACGGTGACGCCGTCGCGGGCGGCATTGCGAATGATCTTGTCGTCCACGTCGGTGATGTTCATGACGTAGCGGACGTCGTATCCACTCTGGCATAGAAAGCGATGAAGAAGATCGACGGCGATAAACGTACGGAAATTGCCGATGTGGCCATAGTCGTAGACGGTGGGTCCGCAGGCATACATCCGGACGCGGTTGCCGTCGAGCGGATGAAATTCTTCGATCTCCCCGGAGAGAGTGTTATAGAGGCGCAGTGCCATGAATGAGTTCGCGAGCGCGGTGCGAATCCTTCATTCTAGGGGGGCGAAAGAAAACGGGTCAAATGGGACGAGTGGTTATACGGTGAGGGAAAAATTGGCGCCCTCCCTCCCTGGTCTGGTTTGGGCTCTTAGGCCCGGGGCGCTCGCCAGTTAGTGGGAGGGGTGGCCCCCCTGGGACAAGCAAGGTGCGTGGGGTTGCCTGTTAGACGCAAAGCCGCTCTGAGCCTACCCACAGTTGAGCCAAATCTCTGAGGTTGTGTTTGTATCTACGCGTTACCAAATATTCCTTTCCCCCTTTTACACGCAGCCTGTACTCCCCCGTCGGCAATGGTTGGATCTCCTCCACGGCCGAAATATTCACGACGACCGAGCGGTGGATACGAATAAAACCGTAGGGTCTGAGCTTCTCCGCCATGGACGAGAGGGACTCGTGCACCAAATGGGGATTAGGTCGGTGTTGCAACGAAACGTAATTACCTTCGGCTTGCACTGCCAAGATGTCGGCTAAATCCAAGAGTAGAATTCTACCCTTTGCTTTGAACGCGATTCGTGGCGCCTGTCGTCTTGCTATAACCTCCAACTGCCGCAAGGCTCGCATGAGGTTTGCAGCATCAACGCGGATTACCGGGAGCAATGATGTACCTGCAGCTTCGCAGAACTCGTCCGCTGCCGATTCAAGAGTGTAATCCCGTCTACTGTTGGTGGAGCAAATCGTAGCCCCCCGTAGTGGGCTAGCCGAAACGTCCGCATTAGCGTGAACAGCTTGCTGAACAAGCATCTCGCGTGCAATGGCCTTCTGATCCTGAATTTCGCGGATGCTCATGATGGAACCCCTTACCTTCCAGGCCCGTAGGTTACTTCTGCCCAGTGCTCACTGCCGACGGAAAGCTGGATTGCGCGCCGAAATAACACTCAATGGATTGCAACTTTCCGTTCTTGATTCGGAGATACTCCACGTTTCGGAATGATTTACCGTCCTTGGTGTGGCAAAGATACTTCACAAAAGCATCCTCCGCGCCAGTGGTGACTCGCTCCAGGTCAAAATGTCCAATGAAATCGATCTGTGTTTCCCAGCATCGCGTTTTGAAAGTGCTCTTGCTGATGTGGTCGTCGCCGGCCGCGCTTGTAAAGGTGAAGTTATCGGCGAGCAGGCTATCCACTGGGCCCCAATCCGTCTTCTCCCAGGCTGCATACCACTTCCGGACCACCTCCTCGTTCGTTAAGTTCTGCCCTCCGAATGCGCTGGCTCTTGCCGGTCCCGGCAGGCTCGCGGCACCAACCAGCGCCCAGGCTCCGGTTGCGAGCAGATTCCGGCGCGACACTGCGATCCTTGTCATTGTCATTATTTCGTTCTCCTTTTCTTGATGTAGTTTGAAGCGCTTCGCTCGATTCGCATGCTGGCTTTCCGAGCATACGAACCGGTTGGTATGTAACTGTCAAACTGCCCCCTTGCAACAGCGATGCGATCAACCTCGTTTGCGGTTGCCCGGCGGGCGCAGGGATTTCAACCAGTCCACAATATTTCTGATCCCCGCCTTTATCATTTTCGGATCCTGAGCATTTTTGGCCAGCGAACCATAGCCTTCGACCATCGCAATCAGGAAGCCGGCGGCGTTGGCGGGTTCCACGTCGCGGCGAACGATTCCCTGGGTCTGGCCCTCTCGCAAGACGGCAGCAACGCCCTCGCGCCAGTCATCGAAGATTATCTCCAGCCGCTTCCGGAATCCCGCGTCAAGAGGAGACATTTCCTGCGCCAGATTGTTCAGTTGACAGCCGCCGCATACATCCTCGGGCCGAATGGACAAATCTTGAACAATGCCGATCAAAGCGTCGATAGGGTCCCCGCCCGTCCGTAGAGGATGCACCCATGTGCCGTGGACGTCGGGGGCGATTATCTCTTCGACGACGGCGTATCCCAAGGCTTCCTTGCCTCTGAAGTGGTAGTACAGCGCTCCCTTGGTGACGCCCGCTGAGGCCAGAATTGTGTCCAAGCTGGCGCTCTGAAAACCCGATCTGTAGATCTCGCGGGACGCCGCCTGCACCAAGCGCTCCCGCGTCCGCTCAGGATCGTGCAGCCTGGTCGCTCTCCGTTTCGGATTCTTGCCTGCTGCCGACATACCAACCAGTATGTATGGCAACTTTCAGAGCGTCAAGAGAGAAGAAAGTCAATCACAATTCCCGCACTCGTCTCTCATAAAAATCTCTTCCGTATCAGGACACCGCAGCTCGCTAGGGGCTACCGATCCTTGACCGCCGCTCCCGGTCCATCGAGTAGACGCGACGGTGTTAACCCGTAAACTGCCAGGACGACCATCATTGGGTCAATCGGACGGCGATAGTAAAACTCCGGGCTGGTGATGTAATAGGTGAGCGGAAATATCACGAGGACAATCGTATAAAGTATGGCGTCGTCAACGCCTCGTTTCCACGCTCTTCTCAAGCCGATCAGCGTCAGGATGGTGAAGGTCGAGCAAAACACAATGTTTGCGGGATCGAGCGGTTCCTGTTCCAGGTACCAGTGCTGCAGACTCCAGTACCCGCTCCACAGGAAAAACGCGCGTCGTAACGAGGTCCACGCGTACCAACCGGGATGAGCTTTGATGAAGCTGATGGCTTGGCTTTTCTTAGTGGCCATGTATTTGAATTCGCCATCGCGCTTGAACTCCTGCATCTCTGCCGGGCTATTCCAGGGACCCAGTTCATAGGGACCCCAATAATCGGTCGTGCCCTTCGTGCCCAGTCGCAGCACGATTCCCATGTTGTCGCGGAAGGGGATGAAGGCATGAAACGTGCGCCAATTTCGCAGGAACCAGGGGGACACTACGACGATGAACGCCAATGCTAGCGCCAGGTTTGGCGCCAACCACCGGCGTCCTTGCTTATGTCGAACGAAGGCAACCCGCAGCTGGAAGAACGGCAGCAGGCAGAGCACGATCGCGCTATTTAGCGCGGCCAGTCCCCAGAGCATTCCCGCGCCCACCCATGCGAAGAGCCGGTTCGTGTCCTCCAGCTTCAAGGTGACCAGAAATATCAGGCTGAGCAGCAACGTGGCGAGCCAGGTCTCCCAAATGCGAATGATCGGGAAGTAGATGGCGTAAGGGAACAATGCCCAGGTCCATCCTGCCCATTTGGCAACCTGCGTTCCGAAACTCTTGCGCGCGAAAAAGAAGATTGGGAGGCACGTCAAGGCCGATGTGAGGGCATTGAATGAGACGATCGCAAACGCCGCCGTCTTGGTGTAGATGCCAAATATCTTGAAGAATCCTGCAAGGATGTAGGGATAGACGGGCGTCATCCAAGCTGTCGGTCCTGTCTTTTCATATAACGGACTGTTGAAGCCCTCGCCTTGTGCGATCGAGCGTGCGATCCTTCCGGCCTCAAATCCAAACCGGAAGTTGTCCTGCCGGGGATCCAGTTGCACCGTGTACAGGAAGCACATGACGATCAGCCGGATCCCCAGCCCCACCGCCACCATGAGATAGAGCGTGCGACCGACCGACTTGCTCGCGCTGGTATGGTTTTGCGGTCCGCCGCCCGTTGTCGCGCCCGGTACCTCTAAAGCTGCAGATCCCGTGGGACTACCCTCCCGTTCAGCACAAATCTATATACGTTAGAGACTAAACAAACCATTGCTGTCGAGTCTAGCTCTGCCGACTAGGCCTTCAATGCCGGAACAGGCGCGTGGTGCAGTCGATGCTGCACCAGGAATGCGTAGTGTACGGCGGAGAGAATGGTGAATATAAAGGTGGCACGCAGGAAGACCTTGATCGCAATCTGTACCAACACGATGGGTTCGATCGGAAACAGCAACACGAAGAAGACGGCTGCGACCTGGGCGAACGTATTGGCTTTGCCGAAGATGCTGGGACGGAAATCGCGCAGGCCTGCAATCATGAACAACACACCGCTGATCATCAGGATGGAAATGTCGCGGCTAAACACAACCACCGTATATTTCCAGGGAATCATACGTTCAATGGAGAGCACGAGAAACATCGTGCTCATCAGCAGCTTGTCGGCGATGGGATCAAGATACTGGCCGAGCATGGTTTGTTGATGCAGGGTGCGGGCGAGGAGTCCGTCGAGTCCGTCGCTCATTCCTGCGAGCATGAACAGCGCCAGCGCCCATTTAAAATCATGTTTGACGAGGTTGATAACGATGAAGGGCAGGAAGATCATCCGCAGCAGCGTGAGCTGATTCGGTGCAGTCAGGATCTGGCGGAAATTCACCGCTATTTTTCTCCTCCGGATTTTCCTCCGGCGCTGCCAAGAAACTCGCTTACCAGCAACGGCGCTGGATCTTGTCCCGTCTTCTGCGCGAAACGTTGCGCGAGCGAAAGGATATTACCCTCGGGCAGATCGAGCTCGATTCGCTCCACCCGGTGCATGGGAAAGAAGACGACGCCGGAGGTGAAGGGCTCGCCGTTTTTAATCTGCGAGGCGAGATTGTCGAAAGATGCGACATCGACACCGCGCAAGCTGAGGCCCTCGGTCGCAAGATGGAGAATCGCTCCCCAGAACTTTTCGCGCGGGTTGTTCAATGTCGCGATGACGAGCGCGCCGGGACGAAAGGGGCTGACGGTTTGGGGGTCCTGATAAAAGCTGGTGCTGGGCACGATGTGATTGTCGTCTGTGGGGGAGGGAAAATGCAAACGGGACAACCCACGTCACGCGGCGCCGCGGAGGTTCGCCGACCCGCGGGAGAATCCGTGGGCGAAAGTTGTCGCGCCTACCCTCCCCGGCGCGACCAGATAGGAAAGTACTCTTCGCGTTACCCTTCGGCGGATGTCAATGGTCGGTTTCACTTTTTACTGCCTTCAAATCAATCCCCACCTGCTCGGCCTTCTTGTAAAGATGGGATCGCTCCAGTCCGAGCGCCCGCGCCGTGTTTGAGATTTGATGGTGATTGCGTTTCAACTCCGCCAGGATGGTTTGTTTCTCGAAGGTGCGCACGCGGTCGGCGAGCGGCCCGCTGCCAGGGACGGAAGAATCGGGCGCGGCAATGGAAGTCGGCAGTGCCAGCGCCACCGTTTCTGCGGTAACTTCGTCGGACGATGCCAGCAGCATCAGTCGCTCGACGGCGTTTCGGAGCTCTCGGACATTTCCAGGCCACGGATGCTCTTGCAGCGCAACCATCGCGTCTGCAGTGAAGGGCATGGGTTTCCATCCGTTGGTGGCGCTCACCTGCCGAGCAAAGTGCTCGATCAGCGCCGGAATGTCTTCGCGGCGTTCGCGCAATGGGGGCAGACGCAAGGGGAAGACAAACACTCGATGAAATAAATCCTGCCGGAATTTGCCCTCGCGCACCTGAGCTTCGAGGTCGCGGTGGGTTGCGACGACGACGCGCACATCGACGGTGATAGCACGCTCGCCGCCGATGCGCTCCACCTCGCCCTCCTCGAGAACACGCAGCAGTTTGGCTTGCATGGTGAGCGGCATGTCGCCGATCTCATCGAGAAAGATCGTGCCATGCTGGGCCTGCTCGAATTTGCCGAAATGGCGGCCAGCAGCACCGGTGAACGATCCTTTTTCGTGGCCAAATAATTCGGATTCAATCAGCTCTGCTGGAACCGCTGCGCAATTCAGCGTGACGAACGGCGCCTCGGCCCTCGGACTGCGCTCATGCAGAGTGCGAGCCACCAGCTCTTTTCCGGTGCCAGTCTCGCCGAGAATGCAGACGCGTGTTTCGCTCGCGGCGACGCGCTCCACTTGCGCCATCACGCGGCGCATCGTCTCTCCTTTCCAGACCATCTCATGCTTGCCGAGACGACCCGCCAGGTCGCGATTCTCGCGCTCCAGGCGGCCGAGCTTCAGTGCATTCTCGACGGTAAGCAGAAGCTTTTCGGTGGAGATGGGCTTTTCGAGGAAGTCGAGTGCTCCTAAACGAGTAGCGCGGACAGCCATCTCGATGTGTGCCTGGCCCGACATCATGACTACTGGAGTTGGCACGCCTTGCGCTTTGAGTTCTTCGAGCAGCGTCAGCCCATCTTTTCCTGGCATGACTACGTCGGAGAGGATCAGGTCGAAGGATTGCGTTTTGGCCAGTTCGAGAGCCTTGTTCGCGTTGTCGCAGACGGCGGCTTCATGGCCTTCGAGACGAAATGCGCGTGACAGCGAAGCCAGCGTATTAGCCTCGTCATCTACGATTAGCAAGTGCGCTTTTTGCGCCACGATTTTCTCCTGTCAAAGGCTTCTCGAGCTCGCATTTAAGCCGGGCCCGCTTCCCACTGCCGTGGTTCACACGGCAGTTCGATGCGAAAAGTCGTTCCTCGTTTTTGAGTGCTTTCGACGGAAATCTTGCCGCCATGATCGCTCACGACCGATTGCACAATCGCCAGCCCCAGCCCAGTGCCCTGCTGCTTGGTCGTGTAATAAGGAGTGAACAAGCGCCCGCATTCTTCCTGGGTCAGGCCAGAGCCGGTGTCGGAAACTGAAATTTCAACATGATCGCCAAGAGCTCCTGTGCGAAGCGTCAACTCTCCGCCTTGCGGCATGGCGTCGATCGCATTGAGCACCAGGTTTTGCAGGGCGCGATGCAGTAAGTCAGGATCCACGGAAATTTCGGGTATCGTCACCGCTAACTCGGTGTGCACTGAAATCTGATTCTTCTCCTGCAACTGCGCGTGAAAAACGCGGAGCACCGAGCGCACCACTTCGTTTACCTGCGTCGGCCGGCGCTGGGGTTGCGGCATTTTCGAGAATTCGCTGAAACGTCCGATGATGATTTTCAGATTGTTGATTTCCGCCAGCAGAGTCGTGGTCCCCTCGTTAAAAACTTCTTCAAACATCTCTGGCGATTTTTGTTTCGCGCGCATCAGATTTTCAACCGTCACCTGCAATGGGAACAGCGGATTCTTCAATTCGTGCGCCAATCGCCGCGCCAGTTCACGCCATGCAGCCACTCGCTCGGCCTGCAAGGTGCGGTCCTTTTGCTGCACCAGATCTTCGGTCATGCGGTTGAAGGCAGCGGCCAGTTCGCCAAGTTCGTCGCCCGATTCGACGTCGACTTTTGCGCCGAGATCCCCTGCGGCGACCAGGCGCGCAGCATTGGCCAGTGAAACCACGGGACGCGTAACCCGTGCAGCAAACCATAGGCTAGCCAGCACTGCCACCAGAACTCCTATGCCGCCGACCAGCAACGCGGTGGAAATAATTTGCCTTTGCAGCTCGATCAACGGCCGTCGCGAACTTCCAACGAGCAGCACGCCCATCAGTTGCTCATTCGCGCTGCTTCGATTGCGCGCATTCTCATCCCCCGCACGGAAGATCGGTCCAGTGAGCGGAATCGCGTGAAAAACTTCGGCGTCCGCTGGATCGGAAGTCCATTGGATCATGCTTTGAGACTCCTGCAGCGTGTCGCGCACCTTTGCGATCAAGGGAGCAGTCTGGTCAGCGCCCGCGGCCGGACCATTCAAGTCGAGCAGTGATTTAGGATTCCATTTCGCGTCGAGGTTTTGGTAAAGCAATACCCGCGTTCCGGTGGGGATGTCGAGCGTGGAGAGGAAGCCTTGGTCGAGTCGTTCGCCGCCAATCACATACAAAGTTTGTTCGCCTACGGGTACCGCGCGGATGGCAAACAGGCCGAGGGTTGGGCCATTCGGCAACTCCTCACGTTTCAAAAACGCTCCGGCGGGGAGGACAGGCACCTCGGGCGCCGTTGCTTGCGGAATCACTGCCTCCGGATATCCAAACTTCGCTTGCCACTGCGCGGAGGAGACAATGGTGCCACGATTGTCGACAAGTTCCAGAAAGTCCAGCTGATGTTGGGCCGCCAAAGTCCGCGCTTCGGTTACGTAATCGCTGGCGTCGGTGGCGCCGCGGTTCATATCCAGGGCGATGTGTTGCACGGTTTCGCCGGCCGCAACCGACTCGACCTTGCGCACTACGTCGGATCCTCTGCGCTGAAATTCCGATCGAAACTGCGCGGCGACCGCGTTCGCACGGTCCTGATAGGCCTGCTCAAATGAGCGCCGTAGCGTGTTATAGACAGACCCCGAAATTACTGCGACACAGAGCAAGATCGTCGCCGCAAAAAGCACCAGAAGTTTCTTGCGGAAACTCATCGCGAGCTCGTCTCGCGCAAGGAGTCTGCCAGCCAAACATTAGCCAGAACATCGGTCCGACCATCTGAGGTCGAGAATCCCGGCACGCTCCATTCACCCAATGGATCGTGAGTCCAGTTGCGCACGCGTGCGCTTGTGGCCGTGGCCATGGGCAAATGGAAAAGCGGTATGACAAAGTATCCAGCAAGCAAACTGCGCTCGGCTTGATACAGATTGTCCAGAGAATCTCCGCTCGCTGTCATCGGGAATGAAGACTGCGGCATGCCCATTTGCCGCGCCGCTTCACGGAGCGAGGTCGCAGGATCGGGGCTGGGCAGCACGATGCGCACCAGGCGAATGTCGGCGGTACCCGACAACGATACTTGCACGGTGATGCCCACATCGCGTGCGTTGAGTGCGATGCGCTCCGCGATCAACTGGGCCTGCGGATCTCTCGGATCGTAACTCAGATTGAGCGCTGGCTGGCGCGACCCTGCGATGAGAGCCCGGGCGCGTTGTGGATTCGACTGTGCGGAGAAGACTGCGCTGTAGCCCGTCATCCAGTTCGGAAGGATGCTGGCCGTCGGTTCTCCTGCGCTTTTCAAGAGCACGGACTGTATCGGCTTGCGATCAATGGCGAGCGCCAACGCCTCTCGAAGGCGAGGCTCTTGCGCATTCGAGTTCGCGAAAAAAACCAGCGCCAGTAATTCGACGGGCAGCGACAACGACGATGACGAGGACGCGTTGTGTCGTTGCGCCACGGATGCTCCTTGCGGTGCCGTTTCGATCACGTCTGTCTTGTCCAATTCGAGCGCGATGGCTTGGTCTCGCAGCGACTTGCCGAATTCAATTTCGACCGCGTCCACAAACGGGCGGCCCGCCCAGCTTTGTTCGCTGGCGGCAAGCTTGAGCAGTTTTCCCGGCTGCCACCCGGCAACAATGAATGCACCGGTGCCAACAGGAATACCGTTCGTATTGCGTTTGAGTATCAGATTACGCGGCAGTGCTAGTTCAGCGAGCAGTGCAGGAGCGGGCGTCTCGCTATCGATTGAAATCGAATCGGCTGCTGCGCGCACATTCCAGTCGGGATGGAGGGGGCCGAGGATCTGCGCGATGGCTGCGGGCGATGCCGCACTGGCGTCTTGAAATTTCACTCCGTGTCGCAAGGTGAACTGCCAATGGTGGCTGCTTGGGTCACTCTCCCACGACACAGCCAGTCCGGGCAGGGGACGATCTTGCGCATCGAGTCTTACAAGCGAGTCGCCGATCAGCGAAAGTGTGCGTGCCAGGTCCCAATACTCGGCCGGAGTCGCGTTTACGGGAAGTTCGAGCGCGGTCGGCGCGGACTGCAACATCACCCGCAGGGTTCCGCCATAGTGCGGGCGCGTCTCTGCCGCCGCGATGCTGGTAGCCGCGACCAGCAAATTAATTGCCGCAAGAAACAGATACGCGATAGGCCTCATACCATCCCGTGTCTTTCCGTTTTACGATTGCCGTTGCGCCACTGCCGTCGTTCGGTGACCACACCGCAACGATGGATCCATCGAACTCCACTACTGAACTGACTGCCACCGGATCACGATCGGGAATCTCGAACGCCCGCAGGCCGTCGTTCTCCGTATCCCCGCTTTCAGAGACAAGCAACTGATTTCCCATTCCGCAACTGGAGCGAACCGCCGCCAGATCGCTTCCCCATCCCGCGTCGCGAACGGCTTGGTCCGTCATGCCATCCACAAGATGCAGCGATCCATCCACCCCTGCAAAAGCCCAGAGCGCGTAACTCGATCGCTGAAGCGCGGCAGCGGAATAGAAGGAAGGAACGTTCGACACTTTCCCGATGCCGGGAGAGAGCGCTCCGGTGAAGAAATTTCGTGAGGCTGCAAAGAAAGCGCGCACGCCGCCGTCCTCGGGCGTAAGGGGCCAAGGGTCGTCTGTGTCGTTGCAGGTGAGCGTAAGCGCTGTGGCTGCGCTCGAAGTTGATCGGCAGTATGTTCCGGGCAGATAAACATCGAACAGGTGATCGCGGCGCAGCAGCAAGCGTCCACGCAAGTCGCGGGGAAATGTGCGCGAGTGCGCGATGGGGAGCGAAGTTTCGATTTCCCAGCGACCGGCCGGATTCGCTGCCGCTTGACGGTAGATCGCGACCATGTCGTTATCGAGCACGAGTAGGCGGGAGCCCCCGGGCATTTCGACAAGCGCGGCATCGAGCACCGGTCGTTCCTGCGCAAACAAAAGAATTGTCTTCAGAGTGATTGGCAGAGCGGGGGCAAACGACATTCCCGTTGATGGTCGCGGCAAGGAGACGAAAGCCACTTTCTTCTCGTCCGACCCAATCGCAATTTCCGCCGTCCAAACATATGCGCGCAAGCTCTCCGAGAGAACGACCTCGATGGTTCCGATCGCCTGTTCAGTTTTGGCAGTATGCAGCCCTTCGATCTGCAATTCCGCTTCGAGCGCGCTTCGCACTTCACGCACTCCTTTGTCGTCGAGCGACGAGCGGTTGGTTACCTCGAGTGCGAAAGCGCCGGGTCCGGCGTCCGCGGAGATCTTGTGCGCCAGTTCGCGCGCAGCGTCTCCCAGGCTCGAAGCGGATAACGAAGAGCGAAGAATAGCCATTGCGAGCAAGAGCGAAGTCAGACGACCAAGCCGCAGACCGCTGAGCTTTCTTGTGAACTCGCGCGCTCGCATTTGTGGAATGCGCTGATTATAACGCGTGATGGATGGCGTTCTGCTCATGACGAAGTTCTTGGTTTCTGGTTCTCAGTTCTCGGCGAAATCTCTAATTGCTCGCGGTTCCCTGCGATCTGAGAACCAGGAAACGAGAGCTGAGAACGGGGAACTGAGAACCGGGAACTGCCGGCGACTATTGCTGAGACTTCCCATCGCCTTCCACGTCTTCGGCCTGGCTTACGTGGTTAGGAGCGCCCATGCCGCGCAACACGTCGTTGGTGAAGAAAAACTTGCCGTCCGACGGCACCATCATGATCTGCAATTTGTCGGAGAGACGCTCGGCGACAATTTTGTTAATCAATAGCGGGTTCTGCTTCAGGATCGCTGCCTCGCTCGCCATACGCTCGGCGTCGGCGGCAGCGGTCAGGCGGATCCGTTCAGCCTCGGCCTGGGCCAGAAGTTTGCGGCGTTCCATCTCCGCTTTGCTGTCGATGAGTTTGGCCTCGCCGGCAGCCTCGGCATTCTTTACCGTCGCCTCCTTGCGCGCTTCGGCTTCGAGCTTCGATTGCTCAATCTGTTTCTCTTTCAGCGGAAGCGTGTACTGCATGGCATCAGACTCGCTCTTGGCTTGCAACACCCTCACTTCGGCTTGTCCCTCAGCCTGTTTCACTTCTTGCACCTTGGTCGCATCGGCGTCGGCTTCGGCAATTTTCACTTGCTTCTGATGGATCTCAGTCTCCACGCCCATGCGGTCGTTCTCTTGCTCCTTCAGCAGTAGCGACTCAAGACCCTTGGCGTATTCTTCTGGGAGTTCGATGTCGCGCAGCATGACTTCCTTCACCACAATGCCATCGGCGGCCAATCGGGTGCGAATGATTTCGGCGGAGCGCTGACGGACTTCTTCGCGCCTAGCCGAAAATACCTCTCGAACCGTGTAGCTCGGCACCAGTTCGCGCCACGCGGTGGCCACCACTGGCGGAACAATCTCTTTTTCCAGCGGCTGCGGCAAGTTGGCTTGAATGTAGTCGAGGTGTCTGGGATCAATTTGGTAGCGTACGGTGATGGCGAGGCCAAGGGTGAGTCCTTCTTTCGCTTGGACGCGTAGCGCTTCACCTTTCGCCTCGCCTTTGGCCAGCCCATCTTCGTTCCTCCCGGTAGTGAATAATTGGTCGCGCGTGTTGAAGAGTTCGACGCGCTCGACCAGCGGCGTAACAAAGTGCACGCCCGGATACAGAGTTCCGGCCAGTGTGCCTTTAGTCTGGCTTACGCGCACGCCAGCCATCCCGCTAGGGATGATCACAATGCCAGCCGAAATCACGAGCGGAGCCCAGGCCAGCAGCACCAGCGCAACCGAGGTGCGCCAACGGACGGCCGGTGCAATTCCGGGAGCGCCTGCCTCAGGGTCTGGATGCAAACGTTTCCGTTGCCACGCGATCAGCAGCCAGGCATCGTAGGTGAGAATTCCGGCGGCGATCACGAACATCGCGACTCCCGCGCTCAACAGCAAATACTTCAGCGACAGCATGGTGACGCTCCCTTTAGTTCTCTGGTTTGGGTTCGAAAAAATGCCGGGAAACCTGCGCTCGGCGGGCGAACGCCAGGCGAACGATTTGTCCAAAAATGAGTTCTTCAATCAGTAGCGACGTGGCTACCGAGAATGTCAGACCGCCGATGACTACCAGACCCTGCAGCACTGTTTCCATGATTAGCCTCCGTGCTCCGGCAGGAAGAAAAGCACGCGGAGAACCAGAGCTAGCTGATTGAAAATGCTGAGGTTAAAATGGCGGCTTCAGTGGATTTCGTGTCCTCAACGGCGCAAACGTGTCTTCGATGACACGGAGGCCGCCATGGAGCAGAAAACAAAAAAGCCGCCGTCAGATTTTCACCGACGGCGGCGAGCAAAGGAGGACGCGGAAAACTTGACTTGCGAAAACTTGAAGCACCTAAAACTTAGCCGCCGAGCGGCTGGACAAAATCTCCTGCCGGGAGGGACGCAATGTACGAGTGCAAGCGCGATGCCATGAAGCCCAGAACATTAAGCTAGTGGCTGCAATCACTTGCCGGCGGCGACAAATCGAGAGTGAAAAAGGTTGCAGATCTGGTTAGCCGGGCAGAAAAGCCATTGGGTCGCTAACCGACTCGTAGCTAACTTCAAGTAATAGGAAGTAAGTAACTACACCGGCGTGGTACGCAGTATGACTTCGCCGTGCCAAGAATGCGTCAGGCTTTGAGTAGCTCCCATCCGAAGGCAACCCCATTCGAAATGTGACTGCGCGCGGAGCCTTCGCCGACATGCAAGGCCAACATTCCAGCGAAAGTGCGGGGACTCGAATGGAATATCTGCATGGCTCGGCGTCTGAGAGAGCTGTGCTCGGCGATGAACAGCATCAAACCAGCCATGAACCTGGGCCGCTGCAGGATCATGCGATGACCTTTTTGATAGCGACCGAGATCCCCGCTGGCCAGGCAGTCGCCGAGCAACGCGGCTTGCCGGAAAGCAAGGCAGAGACCTTCTCCAGTTATCGCATCCACTCCGCCCGACGCGTCGCCCACTAAAACAGTGTTGCCTCGGTACACGCGCCGCAATGTTCGCATAGCGGTGACCGCGCCGCGTTCGCTGGAGGTGTATTCCGTCTTCTTAAGACGCGCGCCAAGTTCTGGAAATTCCCCGAGCACATCTTCCAGTCGCAACTTGTGGCTGTAGGAGATCAACGTTACACAAACTTCTTCACAGGCTACCGGCGTGACGTAAATCTGGCAGCGACGACCCCAGTGCAGTTCCGTGAAACTGCTCCAAGGCGCGATATGGTAGTGGCGGCGGAATCCGAAGCGCCAATTCCCTCTCTCGGATGTGCCGAACTCTTCTTGATCCTGTTTTTGTCCATCCAGCCGGGCCCAGCCGCGGACGCGAGAATTACTCCCATCTGCACCCACGACCCAGCGAGCGCGCACCAATTCACCAGCAACGATTGCGCCCTCCGGATGAATCCCCGTGACCGCCGCCTGCCACAACATCTGGACACCGCTCGCAGCGGCCTGATCGAGCATCATGCGATGCAAATGTGTGCGCCGGATTCCATACGCCGTTCCGCGAGGAAACGCAGCCTCGGCCGTTGTGCCGTCGCTTACGAAACGAATACCACGGAACGGATATGCTTCAGTCTCGAACGCTGTGACGCCGAGTTGCCGCAGAGCCTCGACTCCGTCGGGCATCAGGCCTTCACCGCAGGGCTTGTCGATGGGTGGAATCGCGCCATCTGCCACGATCACGCTCAGCCCGTGACGCCGCGCCGCGATCGCTGCTGCCAGGCCGGCCGGTCCGCCGCCGACTACGAATACATCTACCGGCTTCAGCTGGCAGTTCGCCATAAGTTCCTTAGCGAAAGTTCTCTACTCTCGCCCTACCATTGCAGCAAAACGAATTCCGAGCAGAACCCAGGCCCCATCGCGGCCAGTAAGCCAAGTGTGCCCGGCTCCGGGCGCCGATTCTTCATGACTTCTTCGAGCACGACCAGCACCGAGGCCGAAGACAAGTTGCCCGTACGGCGCAGGCATTGCCAGGAAACCTCGAGTTCACCATTCTTCAATCCGAGGGCATCGGCAGTCGCTTCCAGGATCTTAGGGCCTCCCGTATGCAGCACCCAGCTGCCGATGTCGGCGCGAGTCAATCCGCGCTCGGCAAGAAAATCGTCAAGATCGCGGGCCAGATTTTTTCGAACCAGGTTTGGAATTTCGCGCGAGAGAACAATCCGAAAACCCTTTTCCGATATGTCCCAACCCATCATCTCTTCAGTGTCGGGATAAAACACGGAACGGGTCGCAAGAATGCTGACACCGCGAAGTCCGCATTCGGCGCCGGCCACAATTACCGCGGCCGCGCCGTCACCGAACAGTCCGGCCGAAATCAAATTGGCCATCGAGACATCTTCGCGCTGCAGAGTAAGCGAACAAAGTTCGACCGAGAGTACCACCGCGACCTGATCGGGATAAGCGCGAACGTAATCGGCGGCGCGCGAAATGGCCGCTGCGCCTGCCACACAGCCCAATCCAAAAATCGGAACGCGTCGAATATTTCTGCACAATCCCATCTGATTGATCAACAGCGCGTCAATCGATGGGCTGCAAATGCCCGTCACCGATGCAAAAAAGAATGCGCCCAGGTTTTGGCCATGCAAGCCTGCGTCCGCCAGCGCGCCGGCAACTACCTTCTCTCCCAACTCCTTTGCCGTGCGAATCCAGTGGTGATTGGCCTCTCCCCAGGTTCGCATCTTCACATACTCTTCCTTGGGAAGGGACAGAAATCGCCCGTCGACGCCGACGTGACGATGCAACCGCCGCAGCACATGCGGATTTTCGACCTGATCGCCCCAGTACTCTTGCAGAGCCGCCAGCAACATCTCCTGGGAGTAGTAATGCTGTGGAAAAGCGCTCGCCGCACTAACAATTCGCATGTTCACTTCCGTCTCGGACAATCCCGGCTCATCTCGCAGACATTCTATCCGAAATTTAATTCTGTGCGGTTTAGACTAGCTTGAATAAGGATTTGTAGTGTAAGAATATGAAATTCGGAAAGGCAGGTTCAAACCGTGAAATTCATTCTTGGACTGCTGCTTGGTCTCGTCCTTGTTCCCCTCGGGATTTATCTGTACCTCGCCGGTGGCAGCGCTCCTGTCGCAACCACCGATTCTGACATGCCCTTCGAAAGATTCTTCGCGCACAAAATTTTAGATGCGCGCATTGCAAGAGACATGCCAAAGAATGTCCCGCTGCCGGCGAACGAATCTAACTATCTTCCCGGAGCTGAGCTCTACAAGCAGCATTGCGCGGTTTGTCACGGCTTGCCCTTGGCGCCGAAGACGGCGATTGCCACGGGAATGTATCCGCGTCCGCCGCAATTGTTCCAGGGAAAGGGCGTAACCGACGATGAGCCTGGCGAAACTTACTGGAAAATCGCCAACGGTATTCGCCTGTCCGGCATGCCCGGCTTCAGTAAATCACTTTCTGAAACTCAGATGTGGCAGACGGCTCTCATGCTGGCCAATGCCGACAAATTGCCGGACTCCGTAAAAGCGGCGCTAGTTACGACAACAGCCTCGAACGCTCCTCCGGGGCTCATATCGCCTGTGCCGCCCCCGCCGGCCTATCCGAGTTCCTTGCCGCCGCAAAAGTGAGTTGGGCTGTCAAGATGCTGGACCCGCCAGGGCTAAGAATTTACCGCCTTTTCAGCGCAGCGCCGTGACCGCTAACCACTCAGCCTCATCTCACGCTATTGTTTAGGCAGGACACAGCAGGAATGGCGGTATGGCATGGCATTTTCCCGTCCCAGAAAACTTTTCACCGAAGCCGAGCTTTACGACTACGCCCTAGGAGCGTTGGCGCGACGCATGCGCTCGGTTGCGGAACTGAAACGCCTGCTGCGGAATCGCGTGGAAGCCGATACAGAAATCGGCAAGACGCTGGTGGAGCTGATCGTGGTTCGCCTGAAGGATCAGGGCTATCTGAACGATGCCAAGTACGCGACGGCCTTTTCGTCCTATCGTCGCGATAACGAAAAGTTCGGCCGCATGAGGGTCGTCAACGACCTCAAGGCCAAAGGCGTACACGGCGACGTCATTGAGAACGCGGTTTCTTCAGTCTATGACGATGTCAAAGAAGAGACTCTCGCTCGCGACTATCTCCGCCGCAAACGCCTCCAAAAACCGAAAGATCAAAAGCAGGCTGCCCGCATCTTTCGCAACCTGATGCGCGCCGGCTTCGGATCAAGAACCATTTTCACGATCCTCAAAAAATGGGATGTGGACGAAGAGACGCTGACCGAACTTGAAAACGAGACCATGGAGCCATCACACTGAAGACGCATCCCACGAAATGTCTCGAGCGTTGGGGCGTCCGCGCCCCGGCATGGTGAGCGCGCCGAGGCACAGGCTGCGACCGCGTTTCCGCGGCAGGCTTCGATGCCTTTGTCTGCAATCCTCCAGTCGGTTGACTTCGCCTTCAAGCCCCTGTGTTTCTCAGCGTCCCTGGTGGTGAAGGTATGCCTTTCATTTAGAATTAGGTATTCGATGCTTACAGGCTCCGAAATTCGCCGCAAGTTTCTCGACTTCTTTGTCCAAAAAAGACACCGCGAAGTCCACTCCTCGTCGCTAGTCCCCGCGAACGATCCGACGCTGCTGTTCACCAACGCCGGCATGAATCAGTTCAAGGACGTTTTCCTCGGTCTCGAAAAGCGCGATTACACGCGGGCAACGAGTTCGCAAAAATGTGTCCGCGCGGGCGGCAAGCACAACGATCTCGAAAATGTAGGCTTCACCAACCGTCACCACACGTTTTTCGAGATGCTGGGAAATTTTTCCTTTGGCGAATACTTCAAGAAAGACGCCATTCCCTTCGCGTGGGAGTTGATCACCTCATCGCAGTGGTTCGGGATCGATAAAGAGAAGCTCTACGTTACCATCTTCAAAGGCGAAAACGGAGTTCCGCGCGATGCCGAAGCCTACGACCTGTGGCTCGGAGAGAATGTGCCGAAAGATCGCATCCATGAATTCGGCGCAAAAGATAATTTCTGGCAGATGGGAGACACTGGCCCATGCGGCCCCTGCAGCGAGATTCACTACGACATGGGCGCGACCGCCAGCGATCAGGGACATACGGACTGTGCCTTTGGCTGCGATTGCGGACGCTATGTCGAACTGTGGAACCTGGTCTTCATGCAGTTCGACCGCGACGTCAGTGGCAAGCTGAATCCATTGCCCAGGCCGTCGATCGATACGGGCATGGGGCTGGAGCGAATTACCGCTGTCTTGCAGGGCGTGATTTCGAATTACGAAACAGATTTATTCACGCCGCTGCTAAAGCGCGCCGCGGAACTGACGGGAGCTTCGCTCAAAAAGGAACTCGACAAAGAGGCTGGCACAAAGTCGGCTGCTTCTTTGCGCGTCATTGCTGATCACTCGCGCGCAGCGACATTCCTGATCTCTGATGGCGTCACTCCGGCGAACGAAGGCCGGGGATACGTGTTGCGAAAAATCATCAGGCGCGCCATTACTCACGGGCGTTTGCTGGGACAGATGAAACCATTCCTCTACGAAATGGTCTTCGTGGTTCGCGATGGAATGCAGGATGCCTATCCGGAGTTGAAGGAAACGGTGGATAAGGTCTCAAAGACCGTATTGGCAGAAGAAACACGGTTTGCGAATACGCTGGGTGTAGGTTTAACGAAATTGGAGGATCTGTTACGGGATTCAGTGCTGCCCGACAGCGAGACACTGTGTAGATACTTCTACCAACAAGATTATTCAAAGGATCCGAGTTCGGTACGTGGTCCGGAGAATAGTTTTACACCCCAGGCTTTGAAGGTCTGCGATTGGGTCAGAGAGGGTAGACCTGACAGCGAAATTCTTTCCGCGATCCGCGATGTTTCTCCGACTGTATCGGAGCCCGAAAAAGTCTTGATCAGCCTGAAAGAAAAAGCCTTCACGCCAGTATTGCAGGGAGAGGACGCCTTTAAGCTTTTTGACACTTTCGGGTTTCCGCTGGACTTCGTGGAGGATGCGGTTCGTGATCATGGCATGTGGCTGGATTACCAGGGTTACTCCGACGCTCTCAACAAACAACGAGCTCTTTCTCGTGCCTCCTGGAAAGGCGCAGCCAAGCAGACCGCCAATCCGGCCTACCAGCAGCTCCCAAAATCTGAATTCGAGGGCTATCGGCAGACTGGGTCTCACGATTGCGAAGTGCTAGCCATTATCAAAGCCGGCCTGGGCGTGCAGGAACTAAAGCCCGGCGACCAAGGCGAGATCATTCTCGACCACACGCCCTTCTACGCGGAATCTGGCGGCCAGGTCGGCGATTGCGGATGGTTCTACTCCGACGATCACAACACTGTCGTCGCCGAAGTTACCGGATGCTATTACCCGGTGCAGGGCGTGCGCGCACATCAGATCATTGCCAAGCAGGCGATTCGCGTGGGACAGAAAGTCGACGCAGTTGTCGATACTTCGATTCGCGAATCAACCATGCGCAATCACACGGCGACGCATCTGTTGCAAGCGGGCCTAAGAGAAGTCCTGGGCAAACATGTGAAGCAGGCAGGATCGCTGGTCGCTCCCCATCATCTGCGCTTCGATTTCTCGCACTTCACCGGAGTCGCCGAAGAGGAGCTGCAAGATATCGAAGACCTGATTAATAAACAGGTGCTCGGCAACGAGAAAGTCGAAGTTATCGAGAACGTTCCGATTGATGTCGCGATCAACCAGTATCACGCCATGGCGTTGTTCGGCGAAAAATATGGCGACCGGGTGCGCGTGATCAAGATCGGAGATTTTTCTGCCGAACTGTGCGGCGGCACGCACACTAGGGCAACCGGTGAAATTGGCTTAATCAAGATTTTGAAAGAAGGAAGCGTGTCTTCCGGTGTGCGGCGCATCGAGGCCGTGACCGGCGAAGGCGCGTTGCGCCACTTCCGCAAAGATCACGAACTGGAAGCCGTGGTCGCCGGGCTGACCATGCACTCGGAGACGGCCTCGCCAGCCGAGGCCCTGAAGCAGGAACTCGAGAAGAAAGACGCCGAAATCAAACGCCTGTCGCGCGAACTCGATCAGGCGCGGATGAAGTCCGCCTCGTCAAGCGCGGCCAACATCAGCGATAAAGTGAAAGAAGTTCGCGGCGTCAAGGTGCTTGCCCATCGTGTGGATAATCTCGAACGCGCACAACTGCGCACTCTCGTCGATCAACTCCGGGACAAACTCGGCTCCGGTGTAGTCGTGGTCGGCTCGGCTGCGAATGGCAGCGTCTCGTTGATCGTCGGCGTGACGAAAGATCTCACCGGCCGCATTCAGGCAGGAAAAGTCATCGCCCCGGTGGCACAGAAAGTTGGCGGCAAAGGCGGCGGGCGTCCCGATCTAGCGGAAGCGGGGGGCAAGGATGCGGCGGCACTGGACGCGGCGCTAGGCGAGGCTTACAGTGTCGTGGAGTCGCTGTTGGGGTAGCCGGGCGGTGCGCAGAACTTCATGGTCGAAGTTCATTCGTAAGAACTCATGGACGATCGTATCTATTTCGTCGAGCATAAGGGCAAACAGATTCTCCTGCTCGACTATTCGCAAACCGATGCGCAGCAGATGCAGCTTCTGCTGGAGCATGTACGGATCACGGTGGCAAAGCATCCGCGCGAGTCATTAGTCACGCTGGCGGACTTCACCGGCGCCACCGTGGATCACGCCGTGGCCATGCGGATTAAAGAAGTGCTGACACTCGATCGCCCATTTGTGAAAAAGACAGCATGGGTCGGTAGCGAAAGTATTCCCCACGCCTTCATGGAGAATTTCAGCTCTTTCTCCCAGCGCGAAATCGCGACTTTCAAAACGCGAGAAGAGGCGATGGACTGGCTGGTGGCGTAGTCATGACGGAGTAAGTGGTCATAAGTAAGCCGCGCCATTCAATGCCGTGTAATCTGATTCGCAATTCCTTCCGCGGAGGTGCCGTATGGGCCGACCCCTGGTGAATAGCGAAGCGATTCTTTATGGCAACTTGGTGCAGGGTGCGTACACGTTGTTCAAGCGCGAACCCCTCAACCTGAGGCCTGAACCTCAGTCGGGCGACATTCCTGATCCATATGAATTCGTAGCCTGGATTCATATGTCCGATTTCATCCTCGGCCGCACCGAGCCGAAGTTCTATGGCTACATTGCACGCAACAAAAATACGCAGCAGGACTTCGCGGTCGCCATTCGCGGTACGGAAGGTTTCGCCGAATGGTGGGACGACGCCAAGGCCTTACTTGTCCCTTTCGCGCAAGTGTCGCACGCGGGCCGCGTCGCGCAAGGGTTCGACAAGATCTACAGCACCCTGAAGATCGAACAGCATCCCCGGACCGCTGCGGGTTTGACGGGAGCCGGTCCGTTGCCGGAGTTGCAGGGATCGTTCGGCGAGCAGTTGGAACAGTTGCATTTGCGGTTGGAAAAATCCAGCCCAAGAAGAGCGACATTTAACGAAATGAAAGGCCGGCCCGAGCGCCCCTACGTTGTAACGGGACACAGCCTGGGCGCCGCGCTAACCACTCTCTTCGTGATGGAGAACGAAGAAAAACAAAAGTTTGATATCACGACGTCTTGTAAATTCGCCTCACCCCGCGTCGGCAATACTCTCTTTGTGAACTCATTCAACTTGCTGCCCATCGCGTCGTGGCGCATTGTCAACTCCTTGGATTGGGTCCCCAAACTTCCGCTCGACATCCCCATTCTCTTCGACTACGCCCACGTGAATACGGCTTATGAGTTTTCGGCCGAGGGGACGGTGAAGTCAAATCCCGGCTGCTGGCATTCCATGGACACTTATCTGCATTGGCTGGATCCGAACCTTCCGGTGGATCCTGCGTGCAAACCGTGAAGCGGGTCTCGATGATTCGTGATTGCCGGTTCGAGCCGGTTGGTTCGTGAGGGTGCGGTCTTTCTGAGAGCTGAGAGCCGGGAACCGTCTTTCAGCTTCTCCACTTCAACGCCACCGGTCCGCTCATCGGATGCCGAAATTCGCCGCCATTCTTCTTCACTTCCAGCAGGGCATTCTTCAAGCCGAAATACCATTTCGCCGGGCGGTCGGCATCGTCGATCAGCATCAAATGTGGATTGTGTTTCAATCCCTCGGATTGAAGCTCCATGGTACGGCGATCCTGCTCCACGAATTTTGCGAACACAAATTTGAGCAACTGCGGGCCAAAGGGAATCCAGCGGAACAAGTTCCACGCGGCCACGACGTCGATGCGGCACTGACTACGCGTGATCGGAGTAACCGTAGTCAGGCTGGAAAACCAGTATTTGCCAGCGCGAATAATTTCCGAGCGCAAATTCGGTAGGACGAAATCAATGGTCGTGGTGATCGCATCGGCGTCAGCATAGAGGCGCAGCAATTTGTAGGGAGCGCTGTTGGAACTTGGCGTATGCGCGCTCATGCGGAATCCGTACGGGATCGGTTCGAAGTTCTTGTGCTTCTCGTGGATGGAATGCTGCGAGCGCCACCACCACGCCTGATGAACAAAGGGACCGTGTGCGGGATCCATCAGGCCGATAATGCCGTGGTCGACGGAGCAGGGCAGATCGGCGGTGAGGTAGGCGAGTTTGTAGTGCTCACTGAATTTCGGAATCTCAGGCGCGGGTGCTGGTGCGGGCGCCGGCCTCGAGAATCCGGCGCCCGCCGGACTGGGATCGGGAATAAAAACCCAGACGAAATCATCGCGCTCTTCACAAGGATAACTTCCAGCATAGATGCGATCGATCTTCAGATTCTGTTCCGGCACGAGCGACGGAATCAGCTTGCATTGACCAGTCTGCGCGTCGAATCTCCACCCATGGTAGGAGCATTCGATTTCCTCGCCGTCGAAATGTCCGCAGGAAAGCGGCATGCCGCGATGAGGACAAGCGTCACGCAAAGCAAACGCCTTGCCCTTTCGGTCGCGTCCAACAACGAGCGGTTGTTCTAACAGCATTGCCTTGGCCGTTTGTCCGCGCCTAAGCTGATCAGCCGGAAGCGCACGATACCAGAAACCGAAGAGCATGAGCGCGTCGGGAGTCTGGGACTGGAGTGGAAGATCTTCAGGCATGGGACAGGTGAGGATACCGCAGCCGCCGCAAAATCTGAAACTGAACCGCAGAGACGTAGTCACGCGAAGCAGAGAGATCTATCCCCGCGGTCCTGAGCGCAAACGCATTTCTACCTGGACATACATCTTGCGCGCCACGCCGGGCATTTCTATGTGAGTCAGGAAGAGCTTGCGCAGTGTGGCAGTGGTCAGGCGGCCTTCGAGGTAGGCGTCGTAGAGATCGTTGCCGGTGAGATATCCAAGGTGCTCGGCGACGTAATCGTACTTGCGTCCCGTGAATGCGGGAGCTAGCGCAAGACGAAAATCATGCTCGCGGTGCTGCGTCAGGAAGTCGAGCGCTTCGACGGCATCTGCGAACCGAAGCGATGTCTGATGTTCGAGATCTTCCCGTGTCACGTCAAATAGATCGGCGATATCAGTATCGCGGATCGCGGGACGGGTTGGGTGTAAGATGCGTGATCCGAAAAACGCAAGGGCATTTTCGAAGACGGTCGTGTAGAAAGTGTCGTCCGCGTCCAAATTGGTTGACTGGGCGACTGCAGTGGCATTCGCAGCCAGATGCAGCTCTGCGGCCTTGCCGCCGCAAAGATTCGGTAAGCCGCGGCAGGCCTGATGCAGGAAGCGAGTGGCATCCTCGGCACAGCAGGTCATATTAAACCGGCGAACGTACACGGCATTAATCGGAGTGAGGTAAACGCTGCCACGCTCGCGGACCTGACGCAGCAGGGAGCGCCGCTGTGCGGCAGTAAATCCTTTGCGAGATAACAGGCGGCGCAGGTGCGCGTCCGAACTGCGCGAATAGATTTCGGGCAGCAGGTCAACCAGGAGTCTGGGCTGGGTCGTGTTGTGCGGAGAATACTGGTTGATCCCGAGAAAACGCACCATGCCCTCGATCAGGTTGTAAAGCGTGGGACCGAGGTCGGGCGCGCCGTGCCCATGATCACTGCGTCCCCATCGGTCGAGGCACAGGCGATAGTTCTCATATTTTTCCAACGGCGTGGCGTTGAAGACGCAAAAAATATCTTTACGGACTTGGACCGCTTCGACATGATCGCTAGCCTCTCCGGCGGCGCGCCAGTAAAGGGCGTCGACGTTCTGGAGAACAGTGAGCATCATTTCTTCAGGCAGCCTCTGCCGGAGCAGGGCTGGCAGATGCTGGGGCGCAAGGTGCGACTCGCCGAACAGCACTACGATGAGCGCGTCGGAATGACGGCGACGTATTTCGGAAATCTTGTCGGCGGCATGTCGATCGCGGGCTCCGATTTTGCGCAGATCCTCACGCGGCATGCAATCCAGTCCATAGATGAATGCGCCATGGTCACGGGCGGCGGAGAGTAGCTCATAAAATGGAGCCCAATCGTATCCCCAGTCGAGTTCGAAACGGATGCGCTGGCGCAATTCATCTTCTTCAATCTCGCGGCGTAACCATTCGTCCAGAATGTGTTGGTCGCGGGAAAAAATGGTTTCGACACCCAGCACCAAAGGGCGTTGTTGGAGCTCGAAGTCCCGCAAGAGCGAAGCTAGATAACGCTGCGAGTTGGGCAAAGCGTGGTAGTCGCCGACCAGTACGACTCCAGCGCCGCAGATTTCGTGGCGCACATCGCTCGCAGCGAGAACTTTCTCGTAAGAGCTGTAGGCCTCGCGAAAGTCGCGGAGATATTTGCGTCCGGCCACAGGATCGATAGCACGAATCTCACGCTCAACGCCGGCGATAGCGTGGAGTTGGGCGGCACTGCGCCGCGATCGTAAGATGTCGGTGGTTGCCATGAATTGGGTCGTTCGCCGTTGCTCCTTCGCTTTCGCTCGCTATTGGCGCTGCGCTGCTGCGCATAAAGGGCATCGCTTCAGCGATACCTTGACTTGCGCTTACAGCGTCCCTATCCTCAGCTTTCGAGGCCGCGCATTGGATGCCTCAAGGAGCGCCAGTTTTGCCGCTGACCCCAGAAAATCTGACGATTGCCACCACCGGCGCCAGCGGTTCGTTATTTCTCAAGCATTTTCTGCTCACCGTCGAGCGCGATTCTCGTGTCAAGACAGTGAACTTCATCGCTTCTGAAAGCGCGCTGCGCGTCTTAGCCGAAGAACTCGCAATCGAAGGTCGTTCGGACCTTCTACGTCAAATCATCGGCTCGCCGTCGACAAAAATTCAGCAGCAGTCCAACAGCGATATCGGTGCCAACGTCGCCAGCGGGTCGTACCCTTCCGACGCGATGGTCATAATCCCGTGCAGCGTCGGCACCCTTAGCCGCGTTGCCAGTGGCGCCGCCTCGCACCTCATCGAACGCGCTGCCGATGTCACTCTCAAAGAGCGTCGGCCGCTCGTACTGTGCGTTCGCGAGACGCCACTCAACAAAATCCACATCCGCAACATGTCGCTCGCGGCGGATGCAGGGGCGACGATCTTCCCGCTGATTCCCACGTTTTACAACCATCCTTCAAACGCCGATGCCATGGCCCACGAATTCGCCAACCGCGTGCTGGCGCATATAGGACTGGCCCAGAAGGATGCGTACCGCTGGAAGGGGAACTGAGAACTTTCGCAAAGATCGATGACTTGGGGAAGCCCTTCCTGCCTTGCAGGTGTGAATCAAGTCTAGGCAACGGCCCGTTACGAAGGTAGGTATCAGGCGGGCATGTACTGGAGAGATTTCGCATTCGAAGACCATGCGCGACACTGAGAACTGAGAACTCGCCCAGGGAACTATTGCCTCTTACGGCACGCCCCATCGGTGTCGTTGACGTGACCCCGGTTTTTTTTGTAATCTGCGGTTACACCGGAAAGGAGGTGGTCGGATGACAAGTTCTGATAGTCATAGTTGCAGTACCAGTACAAGACCAGGTGAGGTGGCTGAGTCTTAGGGCGGTTGCTCTAAGCGGAGTTCTCGAGGAACCTTTGGTCGGGGGAATCGGGAACATTCTCTCGCAAACAATCCGTGAGTTTGGGCTGATCCGCCGGACATAAGCTGTGTCCGGCACCGGAACGAGCGAGGGGCCACGAGAGTGACCACCTCAGTCAATCCCAAACAGTCCACCGGGCAGCCCGCAGGCCGAAAGGCTTGTGGGCTTTCCTTTTTTTAATTCTCAGTTCCCGGTTCTCAGTGAAAGTGGGTTGCGGGATCGTCGTGCAACTTCGTTCTCGCTCTCGATTTCCTCGAATACTGTATCTTTTAGGGTTCGCCTTTGAGTCGAGCTTTTGAAAACTGAGAACCGGGAACTGCCTATGGATGACAAGCACTACCTCGCCCGTATTACCAAGCGCCTGGATTTTGCGCCCGATCTTTGGATGATTCGCGTTGACCCCGGACCGGATTTCAAATTCGCTGCCGGCCAATATGCGACCCTCGGCGCCGAAAGGGAAGGTCGTCGCGTGGAGCGCGCCTATTCGATCGTCTCCTCTCCCTATGAGCCGGAACTGGAATTCTTTTTTGAACTGGTGCCCGAGGGCCAGTTAACACCCCTGCTCTACAAACTTCAGCCGGGGGATGACCTCGTGATGCGCAAAGTTGCGAAGGGCCGCTTCACCATCGAAACCTCGCGAGTCGAGCACACACACCACCTCCTGGTCAGTACCGTAACCGGCGTCGCACCTTATGTCAGCTATGTGCGGACCCTGTTCAAAGATTGGAAAGAAGGCAAATTTACCGGCAACCAGAAATTATTTCTGTTGAACGGCGCCAGCCGACCGTGGGAATTCGGTTATCGCGAGGAGATGGAAGCAATCGCGAAACAGGTACCTTGGTTCCGCTGTGTCTTCACGGCCAGCCGCCCGTGGGAGGACGAAACCTGGAAGGGCGAAGTCGGCCGCGTCGATGAACTCATCCGCAAATACGCCGACCAATGGGGATGCACTGCCGCGAACAGCATCGGATATCTGTGCGGACATCCCGACATGATCGAGCATGGCAAGGGCATTCTGAAGCGCGTTGGCTTCAAAAAGGAGAATTTAAAAGAAGAAGTCTATTGGATACCCGCCAAGACAGCCGCCGAGTAGAACCCGGTTTTTGAAGCCCTGCATAGAGCGCCAGGCGGTCTCGCCCGGCAGCACAAGCGTCGCGGTTTATACCTGTTCCGCTGGAGCAAAGAATACCAAAACCTCCAGCTCCTCCTGAATGTCATAGAACCGATGTTCCAGTTCAGCCTCCACGAAAATAACGGACCCAGTTCGCACCTCGGAATGCTCGCAGCCAATTTGCATGCGAGCTCGTCCGCGGACGACGTAGTACATTTCGTCTTCGCGGTGCGGTTTCTGGGGATCCGTATGGTTCTTAGGCAGAACGTAGACGCCCGCGCTCATGGCCGGAACACGAAGGAATTCAAAGTAGAGCTTGTTTCTCTCCGCGCGCTGGCGAGAGAGATCGTCGATCTGAAAGAAGTGAGTCATGCGGAACCGGGTCGAAAACTGAGAACCGAGAACTAGGCAAGAACTATCCCAAGGCTCCATGAAAGAAAATATCGGTGAACTGCTGCACCAGTGCGTCACCGGTCAGCGGGCCGTCGGGCTTGTACCACTGATAAATCCAGTTAATCATTCCGACCAGCGCCAAAGCTGCCGCACGCTGCGTCACCGGCGATGGCAAATTCCGTTTGCGCTGTACGTCGGCAATAAGGTTCTCGACAAAGTGCAGATAATCTTTCTTGCGACCGTTGATCTTGCGTCGGAGCACCGGCGGCAGCGGATGATTTTCATGCAACATGACAGTAATCTCACGGTCTTCGGGACTCAGTACGACCTCGATGTGCAGCCGGATCAACGTGCGCAGGCGCTCTTCCACTCCGGCGACGCTGGCTCCGTCAATGCGGCGCACAACATTGATGACGCGTTCCTCGGTGATCTCCATGGCGTGCGACATGATGTGAAACAGGATTTCGTCTTTCGACTGAAAGTGGTGATAAAGCCCGCCCTTCGAAAGCTTGAGCGCCGCTGCGACATCATTCATCGAGGTGGCATCATATCCCCGTTGTTGAAAAAGGCGCGCGGCGGTGCGCAGGATCTCCTGGCGGGGTTCTTGCCGAGGCTCGTGCCGGGAGTCGTTCCGGGAATCGAGGGCAGCATCGCGAAGCGTCACAGAAAGATGGTATCGCGGAATAGGGTTTCGCTCTACTGTGGCCGCGCCGTTTCGAATAGCGGCACCGATGCGGTGAGGCACAAAATGTCGATCCAGACCGGGTTGAGAGAAGTCAAATTTACCCCGCCATCGCGTACAAAAATTCCACGTAAGACCGCACGGCTCCGTCGATGCCCTGCACTTTCGGATTCGCGGACTCGATCAAATAATACTCATTCGGAGCGTGAGCGCCTTCCCCATGTCCCAACCCGAAATGGGCGGCGGGCAAGCGCAAAGGATCACCCGTGAAGACGTAGCCCGGCCAAGATCCCGGGCTGCGCGGAAGAATAATCGGATCGATGCCGGCGTTTCGATACACCTTGAGTTCCGTCTTGATAATTCCCGAGTCCCCGGACGTGCTGTTGGGGTCGTACCCGCCCGTCATATTGACTTCAATGTCATCGAATCCCTGCTTGGCAAGATGCGCCTTCAGCGCCGCCAACGCATCGGAGGCCGTCATATCCGGCACCAGCCGCAAATCGATCTTCGCCACCGCGCGGTGGGGAAGAATCGTTTTGCCGCCTTGTCCGGTATAGCCGCCTACCAGGCCTTCGATATTGACCGTGGGACGAGACATCAATAATTCAATCGACTCTTCCCAACCCACATCGCGGACCCAATGCTTCACTCCGAAAGCTTTTTGAGCGACGCCCTCATCCATGCGCTTCGCGGCGACCACGATCATCTCCTTCTCCGCGGCGGAAACCGGACGCGCCTTATCGGCGAATCCGGGAATTGCAGGCTCGTTGCCGTCGGCCGAGACCAGCGTATTCAGCGCATGAACCAGATGCCAAGCCGGACTATCCACGCGAGCCTTCTCGCTGGAATGAATGTCATGCGTTGGTCCGCGTCCCCAGCGCTCGCCGCTCGAAACCAGTTCGAGTTCGACCACGCCCTTGGCGCCGAGCAGCACGGTGATGCTGCCGTCCAGATCTTGCGATGCGCCGGGCATGAAGATCCCATCTGACTTCTTCAACGCCGCAATCACCTCGGAACGTCGCACAATTTGCGGAAAATGCGGCGAGCCAATCTCCTCCTCACCCTCGGCTACCAGCACCAGATTCACAGGGAGTTTTTGACCAGCGCCGCGGATCGCGTGCAGCGCAGCCAGAAACGAAGCCTCGGGTCCCTTTTGATTCACCGCGCCGCGTCCTATGACAACCTTGCCCAGCCCCGGTTTGTCGACCAGCGCCGCATCCCACGGTGGCGACGACCACTCGGCCGGCGTAACCTGCTTCACGTCGTACATGAAATAAACGCCAAGTGTGCGCGGAGCACCCGCATCGAGCGTCGCGAAAATGCCAGGCTGTCCATCGGTGGGAACTTTTGTCACCGACTGGAAACCGGCGTCGCGCAACATCTGCATCGTCAGCTCGCAGCCTTCATTCACACTGAGGTTTTCGGCCGCGATCGAAGGCTGGCGAATCCAGGTTTGCAATCGTTGCACCGATTCCTCGTGGCGCTTCTCGATCTCTTTCCAAATGGGCCGCAGATCAACCTGGTCTGTTTGGTCGGCTCGTTCTGCGCGAGAAAGATGGGACGAAGACAAAGCTGCGGCGGTAACCGCGGCGCCGGCAAGAAAAGTTCGGCGGTCGACATTCATGGCGAGGAGAGTATCGCGAATTAAGAGAGATTGTCCACCGTTCCCGGCGCGAACTGCTAGGAACGGACACGAGTCTTTATGCGGGCGCGGCGCACCTTGACGACCTTCGCCAGCTCTGTACTCCGGCTGCCGTCAATGGCGGTGACTTTCTGCGCGCTTTCGCCCATAAAGTCCGCTCCCGCACTCAGTCGCGGCACCGGTCGCCGAAGGTCTGCCGACGGACCCATCGGACGAAACTCCCGCAAATGAGCTTGTGTTGCGAATTCAATCGCCGCCGACTCTCGCTTGCGCTGAAGAGAGTCACCAGCAGGCACAGCCGCGCCGAAATCGCGCAGGCGTCTTCCTTCAGCCTCAAGACGGACCCATCGTAGGGCATCACCCGGCGCACGATCAGGAGTCTGCTGGCCGCTGCGCAGTCGCTGAATCCGAGAAACGGCACGGTCTACAACGCGAGCGAGTTCGGCCCCGAATTCCTGCGTGCGATCTTCGAGCAGACGCTGCTTCGCGCTCGCGGCAGAAAACCAGGTGGGATTTCGATTCGATTCCTGGGGTGGTTCGAGCCGGGAAACCTCGCAGAGATGCGCGGCAACGGCAAGCGGAGTTTCAGACTCCAATGCGTCGGCTATGGCGCCCGGCCTCCGCCGGAAGTAACGCGCAAACGGAATTTCTTCCATCCGGCCGTGAACGCCCGCTTCCTCAAAAGCCTCAAGGGCCGCGGACTGAGCGAGTGTAAGACCAGGCTCCACGCCACCTTTGGGAAAAATCCAGCGTCCGCCACGAGTCTGCACCAGCAGAAATTTAACGCCACGCTTTCGCATGCGGTAACAAATGGCCGCCACCTGCTGGCGTCTTTTTGAATGCCGCAATCCTTGCGAGAACTTTGCGGACTGACCCGCGCCCATGCCAGTAGAGTGCGCGATGCATCCTCTTCTGGCTAGAGCAAAGCTTGGTTCGCGCCTCACGGGAATCCTTCTGCATACTTGTGCCGAGGGCCGCGCGTTCGAGAAAGTAGTTTGTATTTCATTGGCCGAGATCGGCTCGAGGGAAAGTTTTGGAGAATGTACATTGCCTGCGCTGCAATCGTGAACTTGAGGCGGGCCGGAAATTCGTCGCGATCTATATGTTCGCGCAGACCGTCGGAGTCAAGCCGCGGCAGAAGTCCGGGGCGCAGCGGATTGTCTTCTGTCCCCAGTGCTCAGTCTCTCTGGCGCTCGGACTTTCACCCGAGGGTGCCTTAAACATCGCGGCGTGGAATATGATCCGCGACTTGGTCAGCTCCAACCCGGCATTGAATCAGGCAGCTTGGGAAAATCTGCGCGGAGTCGTCGGCCTACTGGAGTCTGGCGAATCCGACGCCGAACCGGAACCGAGATCAGATGCCTGGGTGAACTTCAGCCGAGCCGTCTAGGAGCGTCGGCGAAAGTGGGTATTTGCTTCACCAGCGTCGCCTTGCAGCACGGGAAGATTTGTATCGCGAGCGCCGCAGTAATTTCGAACCGGGGACGGGACTTTTTGGATAACCTGTATTGTCTTCGCTGCAACCGCGAACTCGAGGCCGGACAGAAATCGGTTGCGGTCTATCTCTTCGCGCAAACGGTGGGGGTGAGGCCGCGGCAGAAATCTTCGGCACAACGGATCTGCTTTTGTCCGCAATGCTCCGTCTCGCTGGCCATGGGTCCCGCACCAGAAGGCGCGCTGAACCTCGCCGCCTGGCAGATGATCCGCGACATCGTCGGCGCCGACCCCGCACTGACTGAGGCCGCATGGGAAAGTCTGCACGGAATCGAAGAAGGATTGCTTCCTGCAACCGGAACCACCGGTGGCGCCCACGCGGCACGCGCCGGAGCCTACTTCGAATTTTGAATCCGGCACACCAGGTGGACGGAGAATCGGCCGCCGCGGAATCTTAGGCGCGGAATCTTAAGGTTGACACCATTCAGGCGAGGGCGGTAGCATCTTTAGACCGACCGATCGGTCGGTTTTTGCTTTTAAAACGCGGTTCGGTATTCTAAACAGCATCCCTAAGGAGTTTTCCAGTGGCCAAAGTTTTCTATCAGAACGATGCCAAGCCCGAAGCCCTCAAAAACAAGACCATTGCCGTCTTCGGCTACGGCTCGCAGGGACACGCACAGGCGCAGAACCTGCGCGATAGCGGATACGAAGTCATCATCGGCCTCGAGCCTGAACGCAGTTCAGCCAAGCAAGCGCGGGCCGATGGCATGACCGTCCTCGCTCCAGCCGAAGCCGCCAAACGTGCCGACTGGATCCAGATTCTTACGCCCGACGAGACGCAAGCCGACTTCTACGAATCAGCCATCAAGCCGCATCTGCGCAAGGGAAAGATTCTCGGCTTCTCGCACGGCTTCTCCATCCACTTCAAAACCATCAAGCCGCCGAAAGACGTAGACGTGGTCATGATCGCGCCGAAGAGCCCGGGCCACCTGCTGCGCCGCGTGTTTTCGCAAGGCGGAGGCGTCCCCTCACTGCTGGCCATTCATCAGGATGCCAGCGGACGCGCCCATGAATACGCGCTCAGCTACGCCCATGGCATAGGCTCCACGCGAGCCGGAGTGTTGCAGACTACCTTCAGAGAAGAAACCGAGAGCGATCTGTTTGGCGAACAAGCCGTGCTCTGCGGCGGCCTGACCTCGCTGATGCAAAAAGGCTTTGAGACGCTGGTAGCGGCCGGATACGCTCCCGAAATCGCCTATTTCGAATGCGTCCACGAAGTGAAGCTGATCGTCGATCTGATCTATGAAGGTGGATTGAGCCGGATGCGCTATTCAATTTCGAACACGGCCGAATATGGCGATCTGACCCGCGGCGAAGTGGTCGTAGGAAACGACACGCGCAAAGCAATGAAGAAAATACTCAAGCAAATCCAGAGCGGGGCCTTCGCCAAGGAATGGATCAAAGAGAATAAAAAGGGCGGCAAGAAATTTGCCAAACTGCGCAAGGCCGCAAGCCAGCATCCGATTGAAAAAGTGGGCGAACAGTTGCGAGCCATGATGTCATGGCTGCCAGCAGAGAAAAAGAAGAGCACCGAAGCAGCCAAGTCCGCAGGCCCGAAAGTAGTGAACGGGTAATAGTGAACGAGAAACAGAGTTGCTCGATTCCCGGTTCTCAGTTTTCACAAAGAGCCGCGTTGATTTCTCCGAGAACTGAGAACCGGGAGCTGAGCAGTTGCCGCGCCTCAGCTAAACTGTCTGCATCATCACCATGACTACCGACCTCAAGCATCGCAGTCGCTACATCACTGACGGACGCGACCAGGCTCCGGCGCGCGCCATGTATAAAGCTATCGGCTTCACTGACGCCGACCTAGCCAAGCCTCTGATAGCCGTCGCCAACACCTGGATCGAGACAATGCCCTGCAACTTCCACCTGCGCCGCCTCTCGGCGAAAGTGAAAGAAGGCATCCGCGCCGCCGGCGGCACTCCCATGGAATTCAACACCATCGCCATCTCCGACGGCGAAACCATGGGCACCGAAGGCATGAAGGCATCGCTCGTGAGCCGCGAAGTAATCGCCGATTCGATCGAGCTCGTCTGCCGCGGACAGCTCTTCGATGCCGCGGTGTGCGTAGTTGGCTGCGACAAAACGATTCCCGCCGCGGCCATGGCGCTGGCGCGGATGAACCTCCCCGGGCTAGTCCTCTACGGAGGAACGATCCTTGCCGGCAAATACAAAGGCAAAGACGTCACCATTCAGGATGTGTTTGAAGCCGTAGGCGCCAACGCGGCCGGCAAGATGAGCGACGCCGACTTACTGGCTCTGGAAAACGTAGCTTGTCCCGGAGCCGGAGCATGTGGCGGCCAATACACCGCAAATACGATGAGCACCGTGATGGAACTAATCGGCCTCAGCCCCATGGGCTTCAATGGCATTCCCGCTATGGATCCGCGCAAAGATGAAGTCGCATTCCGCTGTGGTGAAGTGGTGATGAACTGTTTGAAAAAGGGAATTCGCCCTGGCGATATTCTGACCCACGCGGCATTTGAGAATGCGATCGCAGGCGTAGCGACGACAGGAGGCTCCACCAACGCCGTCCTCCATCTATTAGCGATCTCGAGAGAAATGGGTTTGCCCCTCGACATCGACGATTTTCAAAGAGTCAGTGAACGCACGCCGCTCTTGGCCGATCTCAAGCCGGCGGGAAAATTCGTAGCTGCCGATGTAGACGCCGCCGGAGGCATCCAGTTAATTGCCCAGCGCCTGCTCGAAGGGAAGCTCGTCAATGGCGCAGCGATCACAGTAACCGGAAAAACGTTCGCCGAAGAAGCCAACGCCGCAAAGGAAACTCCTGGACAGACCGTAATCGCTCCGCTCGACAAGCCGCTGAAGGCGACTGGCGGCCTCGTCATTTTAAAAGGCAATCTCGCTCCGGGAGGTGGAGTGGTAAAGATGAGCGGCCACGAACGCGCGTCGCAAACCGGGCCGGCGCGAGTCTTCGATTCCGAAGAAGCCGCCATGAAAGCCGTGACCAGCAAACAAATCAAAGCGGGAGATGTGGTAGTGATCCGTTACGAGGGCCCTAAAGGCGGCCCCGGCATGAGAGAAATGCTGAGCGTAACCGCAGCCATCGTAGGCGAAGGCCTAGGAGAGACAGTAGCTCTGCTAACCGACGGCCGCTTCAGCGGAGCCACTCGGGGTCTGATGGTAGGTCACGTCGCACCAGAAGCTGCACTGGGCGGACCGATCGCCGCGATTCGCGAAGGCGACAAGATCTCGATCGACACCAAGACGCGCAAGTTGGAGCTGGAGGTTTCCGACGCCGAAATCGCGCGCCGCATGGCGGAATGGAAAGCTCCAGAGCCGCACTACAAAACCGGAGTCTTCGCGAAGTACGCCGCGCTCGTCAGGTCGGCATCAGAAGGCGCCATTACAACGCCCGCCCCTTCAAGAACCCATCGAGTGACGCTTGCGCAGTGATTCCGGGTGGTCGCTCGCGGGGACTACTCCCGGGGGCCATTCCTAGGGGGAAGCGTTTCGTGGCCCCTTCTGGCAGAGCGCGACGCCGGGCTCCTCCGCTGCATGCGTCACGACCAGGTGCCTGCAGCCGACTGGCGAACCCGCGCTCACTGCTTTTCCAATACGCGCGTGGCCGTTACTTCCAATTGAAAAGTGCGCTCACTGTCGGGATCGTCGGCCCTAGCGATGACGGTTGGTTTGCCCAGCTCAAGTATGACGCGGTCTCTGACGCATAACAGCGTCGGATCGGCGCTCCCGGGATTCTGGAGGCTCGCCCTCTCTTCTCTGACGGGCTGCTTCATTCGGGAACTGCAGAACGCCGCGTCAACAAACAGCTCAATCGTCCGCTCGTTCTCGGCGACCACGCGGCATTCGATATGCCGTCCTGCGACCGCGTCCGGAGATTGTTTCTTATCGGGCGACGCGCCGTTTTGACTGGGCGCGGACGCCGGAGTTGGCGCCGGTCTTCCCATACTCAATCGGGCGCTCTCGCGCCCTTCCGTCACCAGCGAATAGTTGCGAGAACGCAGTTTCTTCTCGCCCTCCGACTCGCTGACTTTGAAGTCCAGGCGATATCCCTCGCCTCCGAATCTCCTCTTCTCCTTATCGATTTCGTCAGCCAGCCTTTCTGCCAGGGCCAGTTGCTCGGGCGTGCCGCGTACAATCACGAGTTGCTCGGACGGAATCTGCTGAATGCGTGCAATCTCCGCGATGGTGCGCAGCGAGTTCACGAAGTCTTGCAATTCGGTGGGTTGCGAGAGGTTGTGAAAATAGAAGAACTTGGCCGGGCAGGTGGTCAAATCGCATAGCCTGCCAGAGGCATTGGCAGAGTTCTTCTCGACGACCTTCTGTTCTGGCGCACCTTTGTCGACGGGAGCTTTCTCGTCGGCTTGCTGTGAGCGGAGCGACGGCGCAGAGAACAGCATCAATACAAAAAGCGAAAACACAAGTCCGGTGCGAAATCTGTTACTCATAATTCTCCTTTCCATTGTTTCTTTTGAGATCTTCAGATCTTTAGATATTTCGACAACAAAACAACTTACAAGACAATCCGGTTACTCGACTTTCAGTTACTCTTCAAATCTCAATTACTTCAGACGGATGACTAACTCTGGCTGGAAACTTACAGGTGGGAGCGCCCGTATTGCAAATCCTTGCTCCCACCACTCAAAGAACGATTCACGAGGACGACTCTTGCGGTCTTAAGTAGTGAATCTCAGGAAAATTCGCACCACCCTGGCGCCTAAGCCTCGCCCTTGGTTAGACTGCTCTTCAACGAAAAGGAGCAACCCATGTCCAAAGCAATCCTTCGTTTCCTCGCCGTCTTAGGCGCTCTGTGGCTTATCGGAATGGCCATCGTGTTGGTGACTGTGATTGGCATGAAGGGCAAAGTTCCTTCCAAGACAATTCTTGAAGCGAACTTCGAGCAGGAGTTCCTGGAGGACGTGCCCGCAACTCCGTCGGCGCAGCTGCTATTGAGTCGGAAACAGACGCTACGCGACGTCGTCGACGCCATCGATCGCGGAGCCAGCGACGATCGTGTCGTCGGCATGATTGCCAAGATCGGCGCCGCTCCCATGGGAATGGCGCAGACTCAAGAGATTCGCGACGCTGTCCAAAGATTTCGCGCGCATAAAAAATTCGCGGTGGCCTACTCGGAAACTTTCGGCGAGTTTGGTCCCGGCAACGGCTCTTACTATCTGGCGACGGCGTTCGACCACATCTATCTTCAGCCGTCGGGCGATGTCGGATTAACCGGCATCATCATGGAATCGCCATTCCTCAAAGGGACGCTCGCCAAGCTGGGCATGACTTTTCATGGCGACCATCGCTATGAATACAAGAACGCTCTCAACTTCTTTACCGAGACGAAATATACCGGCCCCCACAAAGAAGCGATGACGGCGATTATGAATTCCTGGTTCAAGCAGATGAAAGACGGCATCTGCCAGGCGCGTCAGATTGCGCCGGAACAATTCCAGGCGATCGTCGATGCGGGCCCTTATCTGGGCAAGGAAGCGGTCGCGGCGAAACTGGTCGATGCGGTTGCGTATCGCGACGAGGTCTACAACGACGTAAAAAACAAAGCGGGAGACGGAGCAGAACTGCTCTATCTGGACAAATATTTAAGCCGAGCCGGACGTCCGCACGACCACGGAAAAATCATCGCACTCGTGTTCGGCGTCGGCGGTGTGACGCGTGGCCGGAGCGATTACGATCCCGTGCAGGGCAGCCAGACCATGGGGTCGGACACTGCGGCAAGCGCAATTCGTGCGGCGGCGGAAGACAAAGATGTAAAGGCCATCTTATTTCGCGTGGATAGTCCCGGCGGTTCGTATGTTGCCTCGGATACCATCTGGCGAGAAGTCGTGCGGGCACGCCAAGCCGGTAAACCCGTGATTGTTTCGATGGGAAACCTTGCGGGATCGGGCGGATATTTTATTGCCATGGCGGCGGATAAAATCGTAGCCGAGCCTGGAACCATCACCGCTTCGATCGGCGTGCTCGGCGGAAAAATGTTGACCAGCGGCTTGTGGGACAAAGTTGGACTCTCATGGGATGAAGTCCACGATGGCCAAAACGCCACGATGTTCACCGGGACCCACGATTACACGCCGGCCGAGTGGGGACGATTCCAGGCCTGGCTCGACCGCGTGTATGTCGATTTCACCAACAAAGTTGCCGATGGCCGCAAGCTGCCAAAAGAAAAAGTGCTGGAAATTGCCAAGGGCCGGATCTGGTCCGGCCAGGATGCCAAGAATTTAGGCTTGGTGGACGAGTTGGGTGGCTACGATACGGCGCTGCAGCTGGCAAAGAAAGCAGCGCGGGTTCCCGAAGCCGACGACGTGAAGATCGTGGTTTTTCCGCGGCCGCGAACCTTTCTACAGAGTGTGCTCGATCGCCGTGGCCCCGATAACAGCGACAAAGAAGGCGTAAGTCAAACCTTGGCAAAAGTCTTGCAGGTAGTACAGCCGCTGGCGCGTCAGCTGGATGCGGCTGGAATCAAGAGTAAGAATGAAAATCAGGAGGATGTGCTACGGATGAAGGAATTGGAGGTGGGAAAATAAATCCGCCGTTCGTGAACCAGCGATCGTCAATGCGATGATAGTCAACCACTGATGGCTGAGAGCTGATCGTTGCCAACTCCCGGCGCCTACACTCCCAGCTTCTTCACTTCATCGTTGTAATACTTGCGATAGAGGATCGACCACTCCTCCGAGCCTTCGATGATCGTGCGCCGCTGGCTCTCAATTTTCTGGCGGGCGGCCTGATCGATGCGAGCTTCCTGCGCGAGGAGCTCTTCGAGAATCTTGCGGACTTCGAGGCGGATGGTGTTGCGGTCTTCGATAAACTCGACCTCGTCCAACTCCGCGACAGCATCGGTGACTACGTGAGCGAGTTTGTTGACTTTGTCGCGGCTCAATCGCACAGCAGAGAGATCCTCCAGGGGCGTTCTTGTGGTTCGAATATTTAAAGAACAGCCTTGTATTTCTTGACCAATTCGGTCTTCACTTTGCGGAACATCTCCTGATAATTGGCGCCGCTCTTCTGCATTTCTTCGGAATAAGCTTCGAGGATGACGCGCACTTCATCGTTAATGCGGTCCTCAAGTGCCAGCTCATCGAGCAGCGCAGCGTGAACCTTCTCGTTCAGAGCAGGCATCGCCTTGGTCTCGATGAGACCGCTGGCTACCAGTTTTTTGGAAACTTCGCGGGCAAGATAGCCCACATATTCTTTGGAAAAGAGCATGATAAACGCGCTTTTTTGTGAACTGAAAGTCTAACACAGTCGAGCTGGTCGTAGGACGCCCGTCTCGAGTCGTTCGCGATCGACGAACGGCTAACGATCGTTCTCGCCGCACGTTGGCGACTGACCTCCGTTAGCCGTACAATATGGGTACTGCATGTCTCCACATCCAGACGACCTGACGGGCATGAAAGACGACATGACCGCCTTCATCGAGGGGCTGGGTATGCGCCGTTTCTTCGGTTATGTCGAGTGCGAAGAGGTACCCAGTGTGTTGTGGGACTCCGGCCAGAATCCGGACGGCTGGAAAGATTTTGTGGAGTTGGCCAAGTCGACCGGAGCGCCCTTCCTAACCATGCATTCCTGGGCGCTCGATCGCGAAGAGTTGGATCGCTTATCGCAGCAACTCGCCGACAGCGACTACAAAAGCGATGAAGATATGGAAGAGAGTCGCTGGCTGAAGACCTACATCGGCAAAACCGGCTTCGTGCAACTCGGATGGGCCTACCAAGGATGCGTGTTCGTCTACGAGGCCGGCACCGATTGGTACGCACACTATCAACATCTGCGCGAACTGGCGGATGACGGCGGCGGATTCATGATCGATGAGACCGACCCGGACGAGGAGCGGTAACCGGATCGCAAAAACTATCTGCGGCAGCCAACTGCCTGCGCAACACGGAACCGCTTACGGAACTGTTTTTTCGAACTTTGGAATTCTGACATTATCCCGTCTCTGAATTAATCTCGATTCATCTTTCTTCCGTCTTCTGCACGATGCGATGGATTTCGAACTCGTTGACTTCTCCTAAAGCCAGGACGCTTGCGGCCGCGCTGCATGATTCCGAGCTGAAAATTCCCGTTTCCGCGTTGCCTGTGCTTGCCGATCTGCTAACCGGTCGCGGAATCGACGAGCCGGAGGCGGCGGCACGTTTTCTTTCGCCCGTGCTAGATGATCTTCACGATCCTCTGCGGATGAGCGGAATGAAATCCGCTCTTGATCGGCTGGAAGCGGCGTTGGAGCGCAAAGAGAAAATCTTGATCTACGGCGACTATGACGTGGACGGCACCACGGCGATCGTCATTCTCAAAACGGCCGTCGAGCTTTGCGGAGGAGCGGCCGACTTTCACGTGCCGCATCGCATCCGCGAAGGCTATGGCATGCGCGATGAAGTGATCGAACGTGCCGCCGCCGATGGTGTGCGGCTGATCATCAGCGTGGATACGGGCATCCGAGCCTTCGCGGCAGCAGACACCGCGCGGCGCACCGGAGTCGACCTCATCGTCACCGATCACCACTTGCCGGGCACCGACGGCGTCCCGCAAGCGCTGGCAGTCGTCAATCCAAATCAAGATGGATGCGATTATCCCTGCAAGTATCTATGCGGGGCGGGCGTGGCGTTCAAATTGGCGCAGGGATTGCTGCAGCGTCGGCTGGATGCGCGCTTCAATGCCAACGATCGATCCCGTCTGCTGATGTCGTTCATGAAGGTCGTTGCCATCGCGACCATCGCCGATGCCGTTCCATTGCTCGGTGAGAATCGCGTGTTCGCCAAGCTCGGATTGCAGGGGCTCCGTCGTCCGGTAAATGTCGGGCTGAAGGCACTGCTGGAAGTTGCGAAACTCGGCGACGGTCGCGCACTCTCAGCGACCGAAGTTGCTTTCCGCGTCGCGCCTCGCCTGAATGCCGCCGGACGCATGGATGTGGCCCGTGACGTGGTGGATCTTTTCAATGAAAAAAACGTGGAGCGTGCGCGGCAGATTGCCGGACGACTCGATCGGCTGAATACGGAGCGGCAGGAAGAAGAGCGCCGCATCATGGACGGTATCTTTCACCGGCTCGAAGAGGAGCCGGCGTTGCGCGAAGCATATTGCGTTGTAGTGGATGGCGAAGGCTGGCATCGGGGCGTAATTGGCATCACGGCGTCCCGCGTGGTGGAGCGGCACGGTAGGCCAGCGCTGGTTATTTCCCGCGAAGGCGACGAAGCCCACGGCTCGGGACGATCGATTCGTGCATTTCACCTGCTGCATGCCATTGAATCTTGCCCCGAATTGTTTTCCCGCTACGGCGGACACGCGCATGCCGTTGGTTTTGCCATGCCCAGCGCCAATGTGGACAAATTGCGCGAGCATCTCGATGGCTACGCGCGCGCCCGCCTCACTCCCGCCGATTTCGAGCCGCAGCTTGAGTTGGATCGCGAATTGCCGCTCGCAGAGGTCACGGCGGAACTGCACCGGGCGCTGCTTCTGCTGGAGCCTTTCGGAATGGAAAATCGCGAGCCCGTCTTCGCAGCGCGAGCCGTGCGGCTGATGGCGCCTCCGCAGGCGGTGAAGGACAAACATGTTCGGTTGCGGGTGGCGTCATCCCTGAACGGCGCTTCTCTTCCGCCGATCCCGGCGGGACAAGACCCTTCCGCCATACAATCATCATCGTCATCGTGGCGCGACAAGGTTGCGTTCAAAGCGATGGGCTGGGGACTGAAGGAATCCTGCGACCGCCTGCAGTTGCTGGCAGGGGATCGCCTGGACATCGCCTACTCGCTCGGCATGAACGACCATCCTGAATTCGGCGGGTTGGAGCTAACCTTGCGCGACGTGGTGCGCGCCCGCTAAGTGTTTCGCGACCTGCCGCTGACGGATCGTTTTTCTTTTTTTGACAAGAAGCCCATCCCTCTTTATAGTCCCCGTTCATGAACGGAACTTTCTTCTGCAACAAGTGCGGAGCGCAGAACGCCGCCGGTGCTCAATTTTGCAGTCGCTGCGGAAGCCCTACGAATCCAACGCCGGGGATGGTCGCGACGTCGCTTGGAATGCCGAGCACAATGCCGCCAAATTTGACTGCGCCCGAATCGGCCTCACCCCCTTTGTATCCGCGAGCGGCCGGAGTGCGTTATGGAGGGTTCTGGATTCGAGTGCTGGCGGCGATTATCGACTCGATCATTTTGCGCGTCGTCGTTTCCCCCTTTGACATAATCTTCGGTGGCCTGGGACTGGCAGGAATGATGGCCGGCCTTCCCCATCTACCATTCGCTATTTTGGGCAGCGGGGTCAGTCTCATAGCGCTTTTCTTTTGTTCGTGGCTGTACGAGGCTTTTATGGAGAGCTCGTCCCACCAGGCAACCCTCGGCAAGATGATCTTCGGCCTGAAAGTTACCGACCTCAATGGCAACCGCATCTGTTTCGCCCGTGCAACCGGAAGGCACTTTGCGAAGTTTCTTTCCGCGATGACCTTATGCATCGGCTACATCATGGTCGCTGTCACAGAGCGCAAGCAGGGACTGCACGATCTATTGGCCGGGACGCTGGTGCGGCGGACGTAACCCGCTACAGAGCACAACCAGCCATGGGGCGACGAACTGTCGATCGGAACAGACGGGGCTCGGTGCAATCGCTCCACCTTGGCGCGCGAGTTACACTAACCCCTGATGGCCTCTCCTGGATCACGGCTGAGTCGCTGGTTCGCGTTGGGCGCGATTCTGATGATTGCGATTGTCGCCGGGATGTATTTCTACGCCCGCTTGAGCCTGCGCAATGCCGTTCATGCTGTGCCTGCAAAACTTGGCCTCGACATTCAGCAGACCGCTGATGGGTTTTCCATCTCCAAGTCGGGAGTGCAGGGCCGCACCCAGTTTACGGTGAACGCCTCGAAGGCAGTGCAGTTCAAAGAAGGCGGGCGAGCGGAGTTGCATAACGTCAAGATCATCATCTACGGCAAGGATTCCGCCCGCTTCGATCGCATTGTAGGCGATAATTTCGAGTTCGATCCGAAGTCGGGCGATATCAATGCCAAGGGCACGGTGCTGATCGACCTCGAAGCGAATCCTGAGGGGATCAAGCATTCGGACCAGACGCCGCCGGAGCAGACCAGAAATCCAATTCATCTTGAAACCGACGGACTGATCTTTAACAAAAATACGGGGGACGCCTCCGCTGCGGGAAAAGTGGTATTTCAGACGCCGCAGGCCACGGGGTCGGCCGTAGGCATTAAATATGTGGCCAAAACCGGCAGAATGGATCTGCTGTCGTCGGTTGTCATGACGGTCAAACGTCCGCAACCGGTTCATCTCAACGCCGATCGTGGCGTCATTACCAAGCAGCCCCATCAGGTCTTTCTCACGACGGTGCACGTAACGCGGGAGCAGCAGGAAATGTGGTCCGACCAGGCGACGTTCTTCCTGCGCGAGGACGACACCGTGGACCACATTCTTGCCGAGGGCAATGTGAGGAGCGTGATCCATGGCCGCTCGGCGCCCAAATCCCCGACGTCGACCTCGCCGTCCGATCAGATGTCGAATACGACTCCCAACCCAAACCCGTCCAGCTCCGAGACACGCGAGCGTTCAGATCATGCTGAGTTGTTTTTGCTAGGCACACGGAACCTGCTCACCAAGGCCATTCTGACCGGCAACGTGCAACTCACTTCGCTCGGCGCGCAGCCTGCCGACGCTGCCGCAGGACGGGTGACGCTGCAGTTTGCCACGACTCCGGCCGGGGAGCAGCTATTGAAGACGGTTCATGCCGAAGAGGGCGTACGGCTGACACAGAAAAATAGCCAGAGCGCGGCGGTAATGGCAAAGTCAGCGGCAACGTCGTCGCCGTCGGGACCATCCCCTCCGTCACCGTCGCGGGCATCGGCGAAGGGGAGCACGCAAGACGTTGAGATGACCGCCCCGGTCATGGACTTTGTCGTGAAAGACGGTCGTCTGCTCGAGAACGCGGAGACCAGCGGGCCTCCGCAGATTGTGATCACGCAGCCGGAATCGAATCAGAAAACAGTGGTTACCGCGGCCAAGTTCACGGCGAAGTTCACGGATAAAAATCGCATGTCCACGCTGCATGGAGAACCGAACGCAAAGATCGTAAGCGGCGTGCTTGACGCAAGCAAGGTGCCGCCTGCCAAACCCGGTGCGCCTGCACAGACCGATCGAGTGTCGACCAGCCATATGCTCGATGTTGCCTTTCTGCCACAAGGCGGCATTTCGTCGATCACGCAGAGCGGGGATCTCGTCTACGTCGATGGTCCGCAAAAGGCTTGGGCGCAGCGTGGAGAGTACACCGCGACCGATGAAATGCTAGTGCTGAACGGATCGCCTCGGGTCGTGAACAGCGGCATGACCACGACGGCGCAGACCATGCGCATGAATCGTTTGACAGGCGATTCCATGGCGGAGGGCAACGTCAAGAGCACATACTCCGATCTGAAGCCGCAACCGAATGGCGCCCTGCTCGCCTCGTCCGACCCGATTCACGTGACCAGCCGCAGCATGACGGCGCAGCGGTCCACCGCGATTGCCATATACACGGGCGACGCCCGCCTGTGGCAAGACGCCAATATAGTGGAGGCTCCCGTCCTTCAATTTGATCGCGACCACCGCTCGCTGATTGGGCAAGGAGCGCTGCCCGGAACATCGGCTCAACCGGTTTCAACCGTGCTCGTGCAAGTGGACAAGACGGGTAAGGTGACTCCCGTCCACATCACATCCGCGCGTTTGAACTACGTCGATGTGGAGCGGAGAATTTTCCTGGACGGTGGCGTGACCGCGAAGGCGACCGACGCGACCATGACGAGCGAGCAGATGACGGTATTTCTGCGGCCGCGAAGCCAGGTACAACCCGGCCAGTCCAAACCCGGGACCGGTTCCGTAACGCCTGGGTTGGTAACGCCTGGTCAAGTGGACCACATCATCGCCCAGAACAACGTCGTAGTCACGGAGCCGACACGGCGTGCAACCGGCGACCGGCTGGTGTACACGTCGGATGACGATAAATTCGTCATGACCGGCGGATCGCCTAGCATTTTTGATGCCGAACAGGGCAGGACGACCGGCGATTCGTTGACTTTCTACAGACACGATGATAGGGTGCTGGTTGAAAGTAAGGGTAAGGGAACATCCCCGACGGTCACTCGGACACAAGTGGCACGATAAATGCATACGCTGTCCACCGACGAAATTGGCAAATCCTACCGTGGCCGACGGGTTGTAAACGGAGTAAGCCTCCAGGTTCTCCAGGGCGAAGTAGTGGGTCTTCTCGGGCCGAACGGCGCGGGAAAAACTACCTCCTTTTACTCCATCGTAGGCCTGGTTCCTCCTGACACCGGCAGAGTGCTATACGACGACGAAGATATCACCAGCGTTCCCATGTATTTACGGGCGCGCCAGTACGGTATCAGCTATCTTCCGCAGGAAGCTTCGGTTTTCCGCAAGCTGACGGTCGAAGAGAACATCCTTGCCGTGCTCGAGGTTCAGCCTATTTCCTGGCATGAGCGTCGGGAAAAGGCGGAAAAGCTGATCGACCAACTCGGGCTCGAGCATATTCGGCAGAACAAGGGATACGCATTGTCAGGTGGTGAGCGACGACGCGTGGAAATCGCTCGCTCGCTGTGCATCAACCCGACGTTTATTTTGCTCGACGAACCGTTTTCAGGTATTGATCCAATCGCTGTTCTGGATCTCCAGAAGATCATCTCCGATCTTCGAGCCAGCGGCATCGGAATCCTGATCACGGACCACAATGTCCGCGAGACATTGTCGGTGACGGATCGGGCCTACATCATTAACGAGGGCCGCATCTTCCGCTCCGGTACGCCGGAGGAGTTGGGCAGTGATCCGGAAGTACGGCGAGTTTATTTGGGAGAAAGCTTCTCACTGGTGTAAGTTCCCCGTTCTCGGCGTTCAGTCAACCTCGTTCTGCTGAGAACCGAGGACTGGGAACTGTTTCAAGTTACCTCGGCGTAGGCACATTGTCCTTTCGTGCCCACCCGATCTGCCTAGGTGCGTGAGAAGCTAAATTTTCCACATCCCGATGTGCCGGACAGTGAGGGGCGCAACCGGGTCAGTGGGGAATACAAATCTTTGGGGAGAAATAGTGCTTCTTCAGCACAAACTGAACGTCAAGTTGTCCCAGCGGCAGATCCTGACGCCGGGTCTCGTGCAGATGGTCTCCGTGCTCGCGCTCAACAAGCTTGAGCTCAAGGACATGATCAATGCCGAGATGGTCGAGAACCCCGTTCTGGAAGAGTTGGAAGACGCCGTCCCGATGCTCGATGATGTCGGGCGCCAGGAAGAAGAACGCGACCGTATCGCCGCAAAAGCGACCTCGGAAGAAGCTCCCGCCGTCGCGGATGAGAAAAAGGATCCATTCGAAGAGATCGACTTCGGTTCGTTCTTCCAGGAATATCTCGACCCCGGCTATCGCAGCTCGGGAGAAATGGAAGAGATCGAGAAGCCTTCTTTCGAGAACTTCCTGTCGAAGCCGGGTAACTTGAGCGACCACCTGTTATGGCAATTGGGCGCAATTTCCGTCCGTCCGCCGGTACATCAAGCCGCTGAGCTGATTATTGGGAACCTGAACGAAGAGGGATACCTGATTGCCAGTGACGAAGAGTTGCTGGGAATCGCACCGGTAGCGGCTCCCGAAGCCGATGTGGAGGTGGCGGCCAAGATCATTGGCGAAGCGGAGGCGCTGGGGCTAGCGGTTGCTGAGCCCGACTCCGAAAATTCTGAAGTTGAGGCTGCGGGCCTCGATGCTTCCCTTCTCGCTTCGGATCACTCTCCCTATCTCGAACCAAATCTCGAACCAGATCTCGAACCAAATACCGTCGGCCCGGAAGACGCCGCGTTTTCGCTTTCGCAGGCAAAGGCCGCTGGATCCGAGTCTTTTGACCGGGACATTACGATCGACGTTGGCGGGGAAGCCGAACTCCGCGAAACTGAGTCGGACTTGCCTAGCGCACAGACTCCGCTACCTGGCGCGACGAGCCATGGCACCACGGCCGCAGGAGCAGGTTCGACTGGGGCAGCGACCGCGCCAGCCCGCGTGGCATCGGTAAATTTCAACGTTGCCGATCTGCACGAAGCGTTGGAAGTCGTACGCCAGTTCGACCCGCAGGGCATCGCCTGTCGCGACCTGCGCGAGTGCCTGCTCTATCAGTTGCGCTACCACCTGGAGCAGTTGCACCTGCACAGCAACGGCAACCCCACGACCGAGCCGGTGCTGAAAGATGCGATTGCCGTAGTCGACCAGCATTTGCGCGCCGTAACACTGAAGCAATTCAAGGAAATTGCGCGCGCCATGGGGCGGCCGGTCGAGGCGGTGCAGGCGGCGCTCGAATGTGTGCGCACGCTCGATCCTCGGCCCGGCTTGCGTTACAACAAAGTCCCTGCGCGTCTGATTGAGCCCGATGTTGCATTCGTGAAGCATGGCGACGAATGGCTGGTCATCATGAATGACGAAGACATGCCGCAGTTGCGCTTGAACCCGGCCTATAAGCGCCTGCTGACTCGCGAAGGCAACGACCGCGACACGCGCAATTACGTCAAAGATCGCTACAAGTCCGCCATCCAACTCATCAAGAACATCGAACAGCGGAAGCAGACGATCACCAAGGTGTGCTACTCGATCGTGGCACGCCAGGAAGATTTTCTGGAACGCGGAATCGATCAACTGAAGCCGATGATGATCAAGGAAGTGGCCGAAGAGATTGGCGTGCATCCTTCCACCGTCAGCCGCGCCGTGGCCAACAAATACGTCCACACGCCGCAGGGCGTATTCGAGCTGCGCTATTTCTTTTCCGAAAGCGTGCAGGGACCCGAGGGCGGCGGCACTTCGCTGCTGATCTTGAAACGCCGTGTCAAGAAACTGATCGAAGAGGAAGATCCCAGCCGTCCGCTGACCGACGAGCAGATCACCCGCATTCTGCAATCGCAAGGTATCCAGGTAACGCGACGTACGGTCGCGAAATATCGTGAAGACATGAAGATTCCCAGCACGCACCAAAGAAGAGTAAAAAAATAATTGCAGAGGTTAGCGGTCCGATTGCTGGGTGAAAGCCAACACCCTCCTAATTACTGGGTTCACCTCTGCCATCTGACCGCTACAACCTCTGAGCTTGTCCCGGAGGCTGCTGAATGAACGTGGAATATACCGCGAGAAAGTATGAAATTACTCCCACCATCCGCAGAGAAGTTGAAACTGGCCTCAATAAGATCCGCAAAATTCTAGGCGACCGATTCGAGACCAAGGTAACTCTCGCGGTCGAAAAACGCCGTCACAAAGCCGAAATCGCCATCGATCCGCCGAACGGCCCCATTGTGGGCATCGCCCAGACCGCCGACATGATGTCGGCCGTCGGTGAAGCTCTCGATCACCTGCAGAAGCAGGCGCTCAAATACAAAACAAAATGGCTGAGCAAAAAGCGCAAAGCGGTCAAGAAATTCGACGGCCAATCGCTCGAAGAAAATCTCGAGATGTCGGTTGGACTCGCCGAAAGCACCAGCGTTTCTGTTCTCGTCCATAAATTTCCATCCGTAGCACGGACCACCGAAGTCCATCTGGTCCATGCCAAGGATTCAGTCGCGCTTCGTCCGATGACGCTCGAAGAAGCGATCAAAGAAGCCCATTTCCGCGATCGCGACGTCTTCGTATTCCGCGATCCCAAAGGCAAGTTAATGATTTTGCACCGCACCCGGGAAGGCAAAATGGAGTTGATCGAAGCGCCCTAGAGCGGTCGAAGCCATCGAAGCCATCGACTTGACCAAGCCGCTCTTTGGTGATAATTCTCTCTGCCGAAGCGGTTTCACTGTTTGTCTATCGGTGTTGGATCATGGAACTTCAATCGTCTTTGCTCAGAGTGTTCGCTGTCCCGAAGGTCAGGCCCAACTTTGGTAATGTCCCGAATGTGGAAAACTAATGGCACTCCCCCCTTGCGCTGGCGACGGTTTCATGAGTAACATCAAGATGTTCCCAATGGCCATGCTTCCAGGCTGGCCGTTCGCGCCAAACAAAACTCCAGGCGCCTAGATACTTTGAACAACGATTGAACATCTATAGTTTGCATATCGTTTCTCAGATAGCATCCAGCCGATGTGGGGTTTGGTCTGCCGTAGCCGGGTAGTAGCGCGCCATGCATTTCGTTGTCGCGCCGCACCGCACATTTAGACGCGTAGAAGTCGAGGTCTAAGAGATACAGAACTAGAGTGCCGGCTCGGGTACCGATTAATTTGCAGACCACACGGTAAGACGAAACAAACTTGGCCTGTGATCCGGGCCATGAAGTTTAACTTCGGGGATTAACTCTAAACGCTTAACAAGAGAAAAATATGAATGCAGGACCCGGACATTCCTCCGCAGGCGGAGGAAGACACAAACGACGCCGTGGACGACGGCCGCCGAAACGAGGCGCGGGTGGGCCGATGGGCCGCCAGCGCCAGGAGCAGCAGGGCATCTTCACCGCTCCCATGGATCATAGCTACCGCGCCAACCTGGGCATGGATAATGGCAACGGTAACGGCAGCCGCGGCCCGCGACGCCCCGGTTTTTCCGCCTCTTACCCGGTGGTCGATCCCGAGCCTCTGCCCGCCCCGCGGGAAGATGCGGCGTCGCGCGTCTTCGCCTTTGTCGAAGACCTGTTCTTCCTGAGCAAGATTCAGGAAACCGGTCGGAAGATGAATGTGAAGGTCGAGTTTGTGAAGAATGAGAAAGAACTCGCCGACCGTATGAAGAGCAATGGCGTAGAAAAGCCTTCCCTGATCATCTTCGACTTGAACAACGTCAACGCCAAGCCTCTGACGCTCATCCCAAAACTGAAAAACAAGCTGAAGAAGGAGACGTCGATCATCGGATTTCTCTCTCACGTGCAGGGCGACCTGAAGCAGAAGGCGCACGAAGCGGGCTGTGACATGGTACTGCCCCGCTCCGCATTTTCGCAGAATCTGCCGCAGTTGTTGCGTCGGCACGGGGCCGCTATCGAGGTCGACTCTGGAGCGGCCGACTAGAGTTATCGTCCACGGTTTCACGGCATACCTCGAAATGCTGTGAAGTGACGTGGCAATCCTGCATCGATCATCGATCACGGTATCTCCCGAGCGATGCCGCAATCCGCCGGAATCAAATGCTCTTTGAAGGCCCGGACATCGAGTGGCAGCCAACCCACCGTCTAGCGAATTCCGAGCAGCGTGCAAGTGCAAGGCAGTGGAGCCTGATACAATTTCGCCGTGTTCCCTCACAAATTTCTGATCCTAACGGCAGCTCTCGGCATGGCCGCGATCGCGTCTGCCCAGCAGCCCACGGCGCAGCCTCCTGTAAAAGTGAACGTCCTCAATGTGTGCGCGCCTTCGGCCAACGAACAGACGGAGTTGTCATCGGCGCTGGGCAAAGTGCCGGACAAGCCGTCATTCAGCAAAGATTATGAAATAGCTCGCGGGCATTCCACGCTCGATCCGAGCACTCCAATTCCAGGCGTGCAACCGTTGCCGCCGGGTGCCGTGTCGGCGGCGGATTGGGTCAGGATTCGGCGCGAGTTTCCTGGCGCTACTTTATTCAGCAACGTACAGTACTCGTTCAGTGTGGATGCGACAAATATGGTGGAGACGCTCGTGCTAAGAGTGCGCGATCCAAAAGATCTGATGCAGGTTTCGATCGAGGATAGTGCTTCGACGGTCGCTTCCGCAGCCTCGATGTTGTCCACAAGCACGCCGGTTTCGCGTGTGCGGCTGGAGCGTTTCGGAAAGTCGTCGGTCGCGCTATCGCGTTGCTCGGCAGCAGAGGGAAATGCAACCACGGATCAGACGGCATACGAACCAATCTTTCACGCCGCGTCTTCGATTATGGAGCGCTATCGTGACGCTCTCGGCGCGCGCAAAATGGTGCCCCAGGAACTGGCTCGTCTTGGCGTAGGGACGTCCGCCAAAACCTCGACCGGAGCCACGACCAAGGCAGCCGGCAGTAATAAGAAGAGCCCGTAAGTAGGATGTCCCGGCCGATTAGATTCCGTGCTCTGAAGCGAAATCTGTTTTCCCGAATCTATTTACTAGCACCGTTTTCAACTTTCTATTGTTTTTAACTGCTATGGATATTCGCAATGTCGTAATCATGGGCTCCGGATGCGCCGGCCACACCGCCGCCCTCTACACCGCCCGCGCCAACCTCAAGCCCCTGGTGATCGAAGGTCACGAACCGGGCGGCCAATTGTCGATGACAACGTTGGTGGAAAATTTTCCCGGTTTTCCCGAAGGCATCCAGGGGCCGGAACTGATCGAGAACATGCGCAAGCAAGCCGCGCGCTTCGGCGCCGACTATCGCATCGGCCACCTGCTCAAAGCTGACTTGAGCAAACATCCGTTCGAGCTCACTCTCGGCAAACAGATCATTTACACCCGCACGCTCATCATCGCCAGCGGAGCATCGGCGCGCTGGCTCGGCCTGCCCAATGAGCACGCGCTCATCGGCCACGGTGTTTCTTCCTGCGCCACCTGCGATGGCTTCTTTTTTTCCGGCAAGGAAATTGCGGTCATCGGCGGCGGCGATTCCGCCATGGAAGAAGCAACATTTCTAACCCGCTTCGCCAGCAAGGTAACGCTGATCCATCGTCGCGAGCAGTTTCGCGCTTCAAAAATCATGCTCGATCGTGCCCACGCAAATCCGAAAGTCGCCTTCCTTACCGACACCGTGGTGGACGACGTTCTCGACGTCAGCAAAAAAGAAGTTACAGCGCTGCGTCTGCGCAATTTGAAGAGCGGCGAAAGCTGGGACTTCCCCACGAGCGCTATGTTTCTGGGCATTGGACACATTCCGAACGCCAAGATATTCGAAGGCCAGCTCGAAACCGATGCCGATGGTTACCTGGTGACGCACAAAAATGTATTCACGAAAGTGCCCGGCGTCTTCGCCTGCGGCGACGTGCAGGACCGCCGCTACCGCCAAGCCATTACTGCCGCTGGTTCCGGCTGCATGGCCGCGCTCGAAGTAGAGAAGCATCTGGAGGAAGAAGGACATTGAATCCGGCCGCGACTGCGGAACCCCGAGTTAAACACTATTAAAATTAAACATCGGTTGCGGCACCGCGGGTATCGACGGCTGGGTCAACATCGATCATTCACCCACGATCCTGTTTCGGGATTGCCGCTGGGTCGGAGAATTTTCCGCGTTCTGCCTTGGCCACTCGACCACGTCTGGTCGTGGGAGTTCCCGTCGACCATTTGGCGGTGGTGAGCTCCGGGATGGAGCACCTCCCACTCTCCGGAGATCAGCCAACCTCGAGGCAAGTTTATTCGGCAATGGTCGAGTCTTCGAAAACGGCGAAATCGAATTGGAATCTCGCCGCGCCGAGAGCATATACGTGGAGCGCGTCAAGTAGTTGGATGTCTCACGAGGTGAGAGCTGTGCCGACCAGGTTTACTGTGCGGCAGATGCGCCGCTAGTCCGCAGCGTCTTGTCATAAATCCAAAGCAACGCCGCAGTGGCGACACCCGCGCCGGTTACCGCCCACCAGATCCGCTCCGGCTGATGCGTGACCTCGCCAAAATGGTGGACGAGCATGCCGCCAAACTTGCCGGCGATCAGCGAGCCGATTCCGATGGGCAGAAATGCGAAGCCCATGTAGGTGCCCTGCTGCCCCGGAGGCGCAAGGCGAGAAACATATTCGTAATATCGCGGCGACTGAATGACCTCGCCCAAGGCAACGATCATCAGTGTCACGACCGCGGTCCAGACTTGTGGGTGCAAGGCCAGGATAAGCCACGCCAAGGCCGTAATTAGCGTTCCGAGCGTGATCGCCGGGAAGGGTGAAATTCGTCGCGTCAGAGCGTTCACTGCAACGGTCAGGGTGATCACGATCAACGGGTCAGCGATCAGGATCACTTCCGTGTTGGCCGAAGCGTTGACGTAGTCGTGGATGTAGAGAGGGAGAATGAGATACTGCTGCCAGAACACAACCCAATAGCCTGAAAAGATCATCAGGAACAGAACGAACCGTCCGTTGCCAAGCACCGTAAACAGGTTGCGTCCCACTTGCGCGAGTGAAGCGGTTGCCTGCTCGTGTGTTCTCCGCGGTTCGTGGAAAAAGATCAGAACGGCGATAAACATCAGGAATACGCTCAGAGAGGCGAGACGGAAAACATTCTCCACCCGCATTCGCGAGTGCACCCAGCCCGCGAGAAACGGTCCCATGAAACTGCCAATATTCACCAGGGTGTAGTAGATGGAGTATCCGATCGAACGCACGTTCTCCTTCGAGCACCGCGCCGTCGTACCAACCACGCTCGGTTTGACCATCGCCACGCCTAGGGCGGGCAGGAACAAGACCACACCGACCAGTAGTTCAAGCGGAACGACCGAGCGCACCGGCGCCAGCCAGGGGGCAGCGATCGAGCCGACCAGAAAATAAGAGCAGCTCAAAATAAAGTACGCCAGCGAAAGCGCCCGTCGGAACCCGATGCGGTCGGCGACCGCACCCCCAAATATCGCCATCACCCAGACGCCAGCGCCGAAAAATCCGCCCAGGCTCGTGGCCTGATCGACAGGGAACCGTAGCGCCTCATGCAGGTAACGCACCAGGACCGCAAAAACTGCATAGTAGGAAAGACGCTCAAAGATCTCGCTGATGTTAGCGACCCAGAAAGGCCGTTCAAATCCGGTGCGGATTTCTTCGAAACGTTGGGAAAAGTTCAAGCATCTCTCCTGCCGCGTCAGTGTGGCGCGGGCGCCTCGCCCGCGATCCATATCAACGGCCAAGGCGGTTTCTTACTTCCTCTGCCGACAGTCCCGCCACACGGATCACTTTATTTCGGCTTGCGTGGCCGGCTGCAATAGTAACGGAGGAACGCGATACCTTCAAAAGTTTCGCAAAGAAATCCACGCAGGCATCGTTCGCTTTGCCCTCCGTCGGAGGCGCCAGGAGGGAAAGTTTCAGCGCCTCTCCTGTTTCGCCGGTGATGGCATTCTTCTTCGCGCGCGGATGGACTTTGACCGCGAAAGTAGCACCGGCAGGCGAGTTTTGGATAGCCATCATCGAAAAGCTCGAGCCCCGGGCAGGGTGGCAACAAGCAGAAATCCGACCATATATCGTTATATCGCCTCCTCTGTGTCTCTCTGTGCCCCCTGGGGTTGAGCCTTTGCCCGCTCTCCGAAAATCGCCGTTCCCACTCGCACACAAGTCGATCCTTCTTCAATCGCGACTTCGAAATCGTGTGACATGCCCATGGAAAGCACGGCCATGTCAATTTTCGGGAGGCCACGCGCGGCAATGCTGTCTCGAATCTGGCGCAGTTGACGGAAGTAGGTTCGCGAGCCTTCAGGATCTTCAGTAAACGGTGGGACAGTCATCAGCCCACGTAGGGCCAGATTTCCCCATCGCGGCGCGCCGTGCAGAATTTGCTCCAGCTCGTCAGAAGCGAGCGCGACCCCGTTCTTTGCACCCTCACCGCCAATGTTGATCTCGATCAGCACCGACAAGTTCTTGCTCGCGGCTGCAGCAATCGAATTCAGTTTTTCCGCCATCCGCAGGGAGTCAACGGAATCCACTGCGTCAAACAGCTCCGCAGCCTTCGCGGCTTTGTTTGTTTGCAGATGTCCGATCAAATGCCACTCGGCATCGGCCAAATCACGCAGAGCCGCCGCCTTCCCGGAAAATTCCTGAACGCGGTTCTCGCCGAAAACGCGCAGTCCGGCAGCATACGCCTCGCGGATGCTCTCCAAGGGAAAAGTCTTGCTAACTCCCATCAGCGCGATTTCGTCTGGACGGCGTCTGATGCCACGCGCGGCGGCCGCGATCCGCTCTCGCACCCGGACAATATTTTCCGCGATCGACATAGGAGAAAAAACGGGAAGATCACGCAGGGCACAAAGTATCACGACGGAGAATGCGTTCCAGCCTCGACCCTCAGACTTCGCTCAGGTGTCCCCGCGAGGACGCACGTCCCCACACGCATTTCTCATTACTCATTACTCATTACATCATGCCGACCGGCGGAGCGGGTTCATTCGGATCGCCTCCGCTGGAGAGCGGAATCAGAATCATCAGGGCAGCCAGACCAGCCATCACGACGAGCCCCACCAGATAGGAGGGGTGAGCAAATATCTGAGGTATCGACCAATTACGACTCTTTGCCACCGCCACGATTCCAGCCCAAACCAAGCCCAGCAACGATTCTCCGACGATCAGCCCAGAAGCGGTGAGCACTCCCGCATTCTCCGAGCGCGCCATTTGAGCGGAATTGAAGCCGCGCCGCTTAGCAAGCCAATCTCCCACGGCGCGGAAGACGCCGCCGAGGAAGATCGCAAACGTAGTTTCAAAGGGCAGATACATTCCTACCGCAACCAGCATCGGGCTGCGCACCTGCATCATGATCATGGCGATTCCCATGAAGACACCGACAACCACCAGGGGCCAAGGCATGTCGCCGCCCACCACCCCGACCGCCAGCGTGGCCATGAGCCCAGCCTGCGGCGCCGAGAGTTCACGGCTGCCAAAACCGAATGACTTATTCAGCAGCGCGACGGGAAAATACATCACCAGACTTGCGACCACCACAGCGATCAATTCGGCCACCTGGATCTTGCGCGGCGTGCCGCCGAGAATGTAGCCGACTTTGAAATCCTGCAACAGTTCACCCGCGACGGCCGAAGAGACACAAACCACCGCCGCCACGCTCAACACGGCTAACACGCCCGATGCCCCCGACACTCCCAGCGAAACCATAAGCAACGCGGCGATCAACAGGGTCGAAAGAGTCAGACCAGAAATTGGATTATTAGAAGAACCGATCATGCCGACCAGGCTTCCGGAAATTGTGGCGAAGAAAAATCCGACCACGAGCAGCACCACCGCGGCGATGATGGCCGGCCAGAACAGACCCGTAAGACGAACGTAAAGTATGCACATGAACAAGAACGTGATCGCGATCAAGCCAAAGACAGCCTTCGAGCTCATATATTGCTCGGTGCGCGAGAGTTGAGCCCGTTGATCCGCCGTCTGGCGCAAATCGCTGAGAGCTTTGCCGAAGCCCGCCACCAGGCTCTTGCCCATCTTGAAGAGCGTGTAAGCCGCGCCCACCAGCATTCCCCCAACAGCGATCGGACGCACAATAAACTTCCACACTGAAATCGCCATGGTGGTCCAATCATCTGGCGTATCGGCTGGAAGATAGTGCTTGATCTGTGGTCCAAGAAAATAAATCAGCATTGGGACCATCAGGCCCCAGGCGAGTACGCCACCCGCAAACTGGATCGATGCAAGCCGAAGTCCGATGATGTAGCCGACGCCCAGATAAGCAGGGCTCACGCTAGGCGCGGCGAACGTGCTGGCTCCTCCAGCCGCCACGATATTCTTGCTTCCGGCCAAGCCAAGCCGCACTTGGCTGCGTCCCAGATTTCCTACGGAAAAATAAAAATCTTTGCCGGCAGCGAAAAGTCCGAAGCTTCCGAGGATGTACACAAGTCCGCCAACGCCGATATTCCAGAAAAGATATTTCGCCGCCTGCGCACCGCGCTGTCCTGCCTTGTGAATCTCCGATGCCGCCACCGATTCAGGAAACGGAAGCTCAGGATCCTCCACCATGACGCGTCGCACTAAAGAGATAAACAGGACGCCCAGGATGCTGCCCACCATGATCAGTGCGGTCGACTTCCAGTAGGAATCGAACGACCAAAAGTTCGGCCAGACTCCAGCCAGCACAAACGCGGGTAGGGTAAAGATCGCGCCCGCTGCGATGCCTTCTCCAATCGAGCCTGCGGTTCGCGCAATGTTTTCTTCGAGTAGCGATCCCTTCCACGCCCGTAACACAGCCATGGCGATGACCGCTGCCGGATAGGTCGCCGCAATGGTAATGCCGGCGCGCAAACCGAGATAAGCGTTGGCTGCGCCCAAAACCACCGTCAGGATCAGTCCAAGGAAAATGGCCCGGAAGGTCAACTCCTTCATTTCCATGGTTTCCGGGACGTAGGGGCGATGCTTGCGCACAGTTCCAGGGGCATCGCCCGCAGGAGAGCTCATAGGGTCCTCATGATCACTAAGAATTCATTTCCGATTAACGGTAACCGCGACGGCGCACCTTAACATGCCGAAAGGCAGCATTACAAGTGCCGCATTTTCTTAGTAAGGTCCCTTGTAACGCTCGGCTTCCCATGTTCAATGCGTGAAGCCCCGTGTGCAATCGAGAATGTTTCTCTGCAACTTTCCGCTGCAAGAAGGGTTAAAATACTCCAGTCCGGGAGGTGATTCAGTGGATTCCTTCACCAGACCCCGTGGGAGCAGGTTTTTCGAGGAATTTCGTTGCCGCGAGTGTGGCCCGCAACGGGTGTATCGATCCAGGCCTCGTGGTTTCTTTGAAAGACACGTGCTTCCGTTCTTGTTGCTACAGACGGTTCGCTGCGAGCGCTGTCTTCACCGAAGTTACGCTTTGTTTACGATTCCGACGCTCGACCCTTTTCAGCCCGCGCGCAAGCGGTCGCAGACTGAAGCCCCCAGTGCTTCGAAGTCAGATGACCGCGTTGCATAGGGTGTGCGCCGCGGCTATACTGACTTGTGTGTAGCTCGACGAAGCGTCATCGGTTCGTCGAGTGCGGGAGGCCGTCTTCAGCAGTACTGGGTTTCGAATACGGGCTGCCCAGGGCCAAGCGGCGGACCATGGGCTCGCCAAGCATGAGTTGACAGATCATGGCTTGGCCAAGCATGGACTCGCTGTCTTTGCCGAGCGCGTTGCTGCGAATTTATTCTTCACATTGTTCCCAGCCGATCGTCGAATCTGTAATTCCCCACTCCTCAGAGTTTCTCGATCTATTCCTTTTCTGAAGTTCCAGCCGGTGCGTCCCTCGGCGGTGGTCATCCCGCAAGCTGCGCTGAAGGAACTGTCACGCCCGAAAAGATTCGTGTTGGATACGGGAATCCTGCGCCGCCGCGAAACCGGAAGCCACATTGGCCTCACTCGTCGTTGCCGCCGCGAGAACACGCGGGGCGCGTTTGCGGTGGGCGATCCAACGCGAATATTGAAGCGCGACATCTTATTATTGGTAAATGATGTCTCCCCGGGGATGACCGCGTACGAATGCGCGCGTGTTCTTCTCTGTGCGGGAGCAGCAAGAGTAGGGGTGGCCACTGTAGCCCGCTCGTTAAAGCTGAGCGTTTCTGATGGCATCGTCTTGCCCGAGGATTTATCGGAAAAAGGAAGTGAAGAGCGAAGCGAAGGCAGCAGCGAAGACCGCTTTGACTTGGCGGCTCGTGTTTAGAAGTGCGGTAAGCATCTAACAGTGTAAGAAGTACTATGTCGTTGCGATTACACAATTTCGGCGGCAGCATGCGGTCGCACCTTCCGGCGGCGATGCTCGCCTCCGGCATGCACCAGGAAAACGATGGCCACGCTCTGCATCAGCCGGTGCTGGTGCTGAACGCCTCGTATGAGCCGATCAATGTATGCGCAGCCCGTCGCGCCATCGTGTTGGTGCTGAAGGGCGTTGCCATGACTGAAGAAGAAAATGGACATTTCCTCCATGCCGCCCGGGTCGCCATGCGCGTGCCCTCGGTGATCCGGCTGCTGGAATATCGCCGCATCCCGCACCAGTCGCGCGCATTATCGCGGAAAAACATTCTGCTCCGCGACCGCAACACCTGCCAGTATTGCAGCACCACGCTTCCCTCCGGCGAACTTACGCTGGATCACGTGATTCCACGCTCGCGCGGCGGACTCTCGACCTGGGAGAACCTCGTCGCTTGCTGTCATCCCTGCAATCGCCGCAAAGGCAACCAGCTTCCCCACGAAGCCAACATGAAGCCCACGCGTGAGCCTCGATCCTTCAATCTCCATACCAGTCGCCACATCATGCGCCTGATGGGGCACTCGGACGATAAGTGGAGAAAGTATTTGTTTTACTGAGGTTTTTGCGGAAACCGGGTGTCCCACTCATCTGCGTTCTGTGCGGATGAGTGGGAATTTCGGTGCGCTAGTGATGATCGCCGTGGCTGTGGCGCCAATTCCAATACTCTTTCTGTTCTTCCGGAGGTAGCTTGCGAAAATCGCGATGCGGATCGCGGTGGTATTGGCCGGCCCACTGGTTGTAATACACGACTTCGTCGTGATTCCAGACGTGATAGTCATTGTAGTAGGGATCGTAGACCCTGTAGTAATGATGGGCGCAAGCCGTGCCCAATGCAGCACACGCCAGGGCGGCGGCGAGAACAAGTGAACTGGCAAAACGAAACTTTCTATCCATCGGTGGTATGGTCCTCCTCGGTTAGTATCGACCTCTTACTCCAGTTTCCCTTTCATCAAATCTCCCGGTGCAGCCTCTGAACCCCCTCCTAATGCGGATTCGGCAAGTCAGGCGGCTTCTGATCGTCTGGCTTTGGTTCTTCTTTCTCCACTTCCTTGCCGTCGTAGGTGATTCTGGATTTTGATCCGAAGCGTTTGTAGTTCGTGTATTTTATGATCTCCCGAATCTTGACGTCGCCAGTGGTGAACCTGAGTGTGTCCTCGGCGCGCGTGTAGGTGGGAAACCAGTACTGGCCGTCAATCTGTTCTCGCCAGGTAGTGAACTTGGGAAAAAGATTCTCGTTTTCTCTCTTCTTCGTGATGTCGGGTACGGTCTTGCCATAAGTCTCTACGATCTGAAAATCCCGGTTGTCAACCCAGAGTCGCCCCTGGAAATACCGCTTCTTGCCGACGATCTGCTTCGGAGCAATATCGAAAACATAAGTGTCCAGTTCATCCTGCTTTTGCTTCCCAACATAAAGGATGTCGTACTCCCCGATCTCATCCGCGGTGAGCACGAACGGCAGCCGATTCTCAATATCGTCGAAATCCTCTTCCGTCATCATTATGCGCGACAGGGTAGGTTGCGGCGCGAACACCACGTTCTTGACCTTGCGTCCTTTGTCGTCAAAGGTCACGTCGAATACTTCCTGGTAGGCGCCGTCGGGCGTGTCGCCATCGAGCGTCATAACCCTGACGTCCTGCCGGTAGGTGTACTGGTCCCGCGCCTCTTTAAACTGCTTTTCCTTGATGGAGAAGCGCTTGACAATCTCGTCGACGGTGATCCCCGTAGGTGCGGATTTATCCAATGGCCCTTCTTGCGCGCGCGCCTCCGCCGGAATCATGATGGCGAGCAATACGCCCAACAGCGTAGCGAAACACAAAAGCGAGGAGTGCACAGGTATGGACGGGGATTTCATAAACCCTATTCTAACGAAAAGGGAGCACGGAAAGTTAACGGCAGCTCCCACCCCCAGAGCCGCCGTGCATACGGCCCTTCGGAGGGGGGTGGAAGACTGCAGTTCTGCCTACTTCATTCGATGCGTGAGGAATCGTAAGGTTTGCTGAATTTACTTTTCTTTACTTTTCCGTCGAATTTCGCATCGCCTTGCTCAGACCCCATTCCACTAATCCCGGAAATAATTGATAAAGCTTGATACCCGGAATCATGGTCCAGGGAACCACTACTTCGCGCTTCTTCGCGCGATATCCGCGATAGGTTGCCCGCGCCACTCGTTCCGCCGTGATGCCACGCGCCGACGGAGGCCGCACGGTGCGCTTACGATCGGCTACGACATGTGCGCCGAAATCGGTGTTAATGTATCCCGGACAAACCGTCAGCACATTGATGTTGTCGCGCTTCAATTCCATCCGCGCGCCTTTGCCGATCGCGTTCATCGCAAACTTGCTGGCCGAGTAGATAGCCATATAGGGCACAGGAATGTGCCCGGCAACGCTTGAAATGTTGATGATGCTGCCACCGCCATCTTTGCGCATGACGGGTATCACCGCCTGCAGGCAAGCGACGGTGCCGAAGAAATTTGTTTCGAACAATTGGTGCGCCGCAGAAATCTCCATCTCAGCTACTGAGTCGCGGATGCCGACGCCCGCGTTGTTGACCCAGACATCCACGCGGCGAAAGTTTTGTAGCGTGAGGGCAAGCGCGCGGTCAATCTCTTCGCGCTGGCAAACATCGCAGGCCATGGCAAGCGTGCGATCAACGTGGCCAACCCGTTGCCGCGCAGCCTCAGCGCGGCCGGCATCGCGCGAAAGCAAAACGACGCGAGCCCCTGCATCGACAAATACTTGGGCGATGGCTTCCCCAATTCCCATGGAAGCCCCCGTAACCACCACAACTTTCCCATCCATTTCCATGCCGACACTTCTATCGCGTGGAGAGAAGCAAGTCAATGGCCGCGGGTTCTCAGTTCTCAGCGGGAGCCGCATCGCATCGCAATGGTTTCTCTGAGAACCGGGAACTGGGAACTCTCTTATGGCGTAAAATCGTGTGCACGGAGATGCCGTCGTCGTGAATTCGCAGTTGCCCATCTTCCCACTCGAACTCGTACTCCTGCCCGGCGTGCCGTTGCCGCTGCACATCTTCGAGCCGCGCTACAAGGAGATGATCGCGGAGTGTCTGGCGCAGAAGAAGCCCTTTGGAGTGGTGCGCGCCTCGGCCGAGGGAGTCGCCGACATCGGCTGCACCGCCGAGATCATGTCCGTCACCAAAAAGTATGACGACGGACGCATGGACATCCTGACGCGTGGCGTCGAGCGCTTCGAGGTAATCGAGGTCAACGATGAGCGTGCATTCTTGCAGGCCGAGATTGCAGTCTTACCGGACGAAGACGAAGCTGCCGCTGGCGAGTCTGCCTCCGAGATGGTGACGCATGCCGTCCGCCTGCACGCCGAGGTCGCGAAACTGGCCGGCACCGAGCCCACGGGTCCCGACGAACACGCCAGCAAACTTTCCTTCTTAATCGCAGGATCGCTACCCCTGGACCTCGACTTCAAACAAAGCCTGCTCACAACTTTGTCGGAAGCAAAACGCCTGGAAGCCGTGATCGGCTATCTCGAAGCCGTTCTGCCAGGCCTGCGCCGCGCGGCCAAGGCGCGTTGGAACTGAGGGTTGCCGGAGCGATGGGGCGCGCTCACCCGTCCTGTGTGCCGCTGACAGTGCCCGGTCGGGCGGCGATGCCCGATTCTCCAAGGGTTCTTGCTGACAACTGACAGCGCTCGCCCACGGTATAATCCGCTGTAAGGTCGTTTCCTGCGGAGGTTCCCACCATGAGTTCCGCTCGGACTCTAGGCGAGTTGCGCCAGAGTCCTTTCACTGCCGAGCGTCTCGGATCGCGGCGTGTAAAAGATGAGCTGCGCGAGAACCTGATGTCGCGGCTGCGCGAAGGCAGCCCGATTTTTCCGGGCATCGTAGGATACGACGATACGGTTGTGCCGCAGATCGTCAACGCTATCCTCTCGCGGCATAATTTCATTCTTCTCGGCCTGCGCGGGCAGGCGAAGAGCCGCATTTTGCGGGCGCTCACCACCTTGCTCGATCCGCAGATGGCCTACATCGCGGGCTGCGAAATTCATGACAATCCCTACGCTCCCATCTGCCGGCGCTGCCGTGAGCTGGTCTCAAAAGACGGAGACGCAACCCCGATCGCCTGGCTTACTCCCGAACATCGCTACGTAGAAAAGTTAGCCACGCCCGACGTCACCATCGCCGACCTGATTGGCGACATCGATCCCATCAAAGCCGCGCGTGGCGGCCATGAACTGTCGAGCGAGTTCACCGTTCACTACGGACTACTCCCCCGCGCCAACCGCGGAATCTTTGCCATCAACGAATTGCCCGATCTAGCCGGCAAGATTCAAGTAGGCCTGTTCAACATCATGCAGGAGGGCGACGTGCAGATTAAGGGGTATCCCATCCGCCTGCCGCTCGATGTAACGATCGTCTTCAGCGCGAACCCCGAGGACTACACCGCGCGCGGCAAGATCATCACACCGTTGAAAGATCGCATCGGATCGGAAATTCGCACCCATTATCCGGCGACAGTCGACGAAGGCATCGCGATCACCGCCCAGGAAGCCTGGCTCGATCGAAAGAATGAGCATGATGCTAAGCGCCTCCAGATTCCGAAATATATCAGCGAAGTCATCGAGCGCATCGCCTTCGCCGCACGCGACGACAAGAAGATCGATAAGCGCTCCGGAGTAAGCCAGCGCCTTCCCATCTCCGCCATCGAGAACGTAGTCTCGAACGCCGAGCGCCGAGCTCTGACCCATAACGAAAAATTTATTGTCCCGAGAATCAGCGACATCTACGCCGCGCTTCCGGCCATCACTGGCAAACTCGAACTGGAGTACGAAGGCGAGATGAAAGGCGCGGATTTTGTGAGCCGCGAATTAATCCGCACTGCGGTAGCGAAGTCGTTCGACACTTATCTGCACGGCGTCAACATGAATCAGGTCGTGCAGTGGTTCGATCTCGGTGGAGAAATTCAGCTGAGTGACAATGCCGCAACCGAGGAAGTGATCCAAGGACTGACCCAGATTCAAGGCCTGATGGAAAAACTCTCCAAACTGAATGTCGGCCCGAAAGACAGCTCCGAGATGCAGGTATCAGCCGCCGAGTTCGTCCTCGAAGGCCTGCACGCTCACAAAAAAATCGGACGCAACGAGGAGCGGGTCTTTACCGCGGGCGAGAAGCCGGTGAAAAAGCAGGAACGAGTCTTTGAGCACGAAGAAGAGCCAGGATTTGGACGCAAGAGAGGATTTAATTAGCCAGTTCTCAGTGGGAGCTGGTTTTACTGAGAACTGAGAACTCCGGCCATGAAACGCATCCGCTATAGCAAATATGTTCCCGACCCCGCCGGCGATATGAGCATGGAAGAGCTGCTCAGCGCGCTCTCGAACTATTTTCTGCAGAGCGGATTCAATGACAATTTCTGGTACGAACTCCCGGAAGGGGAGCAAACGCTCGACGAATTGCGCCGCGCCCTCGAACAAGCCTTGCTCAACGGCGAAATGTTCGACGAAGAAATGCGCGACCGCCTGCAACAAATGCAGATGGAGGGACAACTCGAAGAACTGATCGAGAACTTGATCGAGCGTATGCAGCAAGAGGATTACATTTCAATTGATCAGCCGCACGATCCATCGAAGCAGTCGAGCGTTGGTGGGCAAGTAGGCGACCCGCAGCAGCAGGCAAAATTTGAGATCACCGACAAAAGCCTCGACTTCCTGGGATTCAAAGCCCTGCGCGATCTTCTCGGCTCGCTCGGCAAATCAAGCTTCGGACGTCACGACACGCGCGACATGGCGACTGGCATCGAAGCCAGCGGCGCCTCAAAGCCCTATGAATTTGGCGACACGCTAAACCTCGATATCACAGCCACGCTGTCCTCGGCGATCCAGCGCGAAGGCCTCGGACTCCCGCTGAACCTGGAATACCGCGACCTTCAGGTGCATCAGTGCGAATATCAGTCGTCGTGCGCGACGGTGCTGATGCTCGATTGCTCGCATTCGATGATCTTGTATGGAGAAGACCGTTTCACGCCAGCCAAGAAAGTCGCGATGGCCTTGTCCCAACTCATTCGCACCCAGTATCCCGGAGACTCCTTATCTCTTGTGCTGTTTCACGATTCGGCGGAAGAAGTCCCGCTCTCGCAATTGGCGAGGGTGAAGGTTGGCCCATATTACACAAACACGCGCGAGGGCTTGCGCATGGCGCAGCGCATCCTGCAGCGCCAGCGCAAAGACATGAAACAGATTGTCATGATCACCGATGGCAAGCCGTCGGCGCTCACTCTCGAAGACGGCCGCATTTACAAGAATGCGTTCGGCCTCGATCCGCTGGTGGTCAGCCAGACGCTCGAAGAAGTGTCGAAGTGCAAGCGCGCAGGAGTGCTGATCAACACTTTCATGCTGGCGTCGGATTACGGTCTGGTGCAGTTCGTCCAGAAAGTAACGCAGATGTGTCGCGGCAAGGCCTACTTCACGACGCCTTACACGCTCGGCCAATATCTACTGATGGATTACATGTCGCGCAAGACCAAGACGATTCACTAGAGGCGGTAAAAGCGCAGAGGATTGCAAAGGCCCGATTACAGAAGTAACGCCGCGTCCGTCCCTTGGGCGAATCTTTCGGTGTAATATCGCTGCAAGAACATGAACATCCGTCCGGAGACGTTATGAAACGAATTGCCCTTTTTGTGCTCCTCGTCGTCTTGAGCATTGCTGCGTCGACACCGGCTCATGCCCAACGCATGACTCCCGAGCAAAATGCCCGCCAATCCCGCAAGGCGATCAAGAAGCAGCAAAAGATGTTGAAGAAGGCAAACAAGAAACAGGCGAAAGCCATGAGGAAGGCCGCGAAAGCACAGCGCAAGGCAACCCAGAAAGCGAATCGTCGCAATAATAATAGTAGAAGATAGCTGGCGTCTACCCGAGCCTCGTGTATCAGATTGTTGCACTCATACCTCAGCGATTTGCCAACACCGCCACCGGTTTGGACTTGAGCAATTTGATCATTTGCGATTACCAGCGTTAGACCAAACACACCCGCGGCGGCTAGTCAGTGCAGCGTCGTCATCACGGTGAATGCCGACCAGTTTCAAGCGGTATTGGCGTCTAGGCTCCCATGTTGCCGCGCGCACCGCAATTCAGTCCGCACTAGACCTCTCAGTCTAGGAGGCTATTCCGTCTAAACCTATGATTCTAAAGACGGCAATGAAACAACTTTTCTGTCACTGCCGGACGAGAAACTGTTCTTAGTTCCCAGGTCGTTTAGTCCACTGATCGACCCAGTCATTCACCGTCTTATACCAAAGCCGAGCATTCTGCGGCTTCAGCACCCAGTGTCCTTCATCCTGAAAGTAAAGCATCTTCGAGGGCACGCCCATCACTTGCAGAGTGTCGAAAAGCTGAAGCCCTTCGCTGACATCAAGCCGGTAATCAAGCTGCCCATGAATGACCAGCGTAGGCGTCTTGAAGTTCTCAGCCGAATTCCGCGGAGACCACTTCTCATACATCTGGGGGTTCGTATAAGGAGTCCCCTTGAACTCCCAGTTATTGAACCAGAGCTCTTCGGTCGTGCCCCACGCCGAGACGGTATTAAACATGCCATCGTGCGACACGATGCATTTGAAACGGTCGGTATGGCCAAGTACCCAGTTCGCCATGTATCCACCATAACTCGCGCCCAGAGCGCACTCCCGGTCCTTGTCGATAAACGAATAAGTCTTCTCCGCGTAATCCAGCCCCTTCATCAAGTCTTCAAATGGAGCGCCGCCCCAATCGCCATTGATAGCGTCAATAAACTTCTGTCCGTAGCCCGTCGAGCCATGGAAGTTGATCATGACAGCCACATATCCGTTAGCAGCAAAAAGTTCAGGATTCCAGCGATAAGACCAGTCGTCTCCCCAGGCCCCCTGCGGTCCGCCGTGAATAAGAAATTTTACGGGATATTTTTTAGAAGCATCAAAGTTCGGCGGCTTAACGAGGAAGCCTTGAACCTTATCGCCGTGAGCACCTTCAAACCAGAAAGATTCGAGCGGGGACATGTCGACTGGGGAGAGGACGGCGTCGTTGAGATGAGTTAGCTGGGCCGGTTCGACGCAGTTGGTGTGGCTTGCGCGCTGCGCTGTGCATGAGGTTTCGAAAACGTCTCTGGTAGCAAGAAATATCTCACTCGGCCGTTGCGATGACATTTGAATGAGGAGCAATTCGCCGGATTTTACGAACGAAGGGTCGTCATAAAATCCGTCAAGTATGCTCACCGGGCGTTTGGTCTCCAATTCGACGCGCCAAACGGGAGATCGTCCATGCTCTTCGGCAGTGAAGAAAAGAAACGACGAGTTCGTCGACCAAGCGAAACTGCCGACCCACAGATCGAGAGAGTCAGGTGTCAGGTTCGCCTTCTTCCCCGTCGTACGGTCGTACAACATCAGGTGGAACCGGTCACTCTCGTATCCCGGACGTTGCTGCGCGCGGTAGGCGATGTACTTGCCATCGGGCGAATAGAGCGGAGTCGAGTCGCTGGCAGGATTGTCGGCGGTGATGTTCCTTGCCACACTTCCATTCACCGAAACGATCCAGAGATCGTTGTTGGTGGACGTGGCTTCGACCTTGTCATGATTCGAGGTATAACAAATCTCTTGCCCGTCCGGAGAGAAAGCATAATTGTCCTGCCCGCCAAGCGAGAAGACGGGCGCGTCGTAGTCGCCCGGCGTGAGATCACGAGAGATCGCAATTATGTTGCGACCCGAATCACCCGAGGGGAAATGGTCAACAGCCGTGACAACGAAGATATGGCTTCGCTTGCTTTGTTTGTAGGCATTCCAATGACGATAGAGCAAACGATCGAATATCAGCGCCTTCGATTTTTCAGCCTCCCGGAGTTTTCTTGCGTTGCACCCCTCATCCCCGTCGCACTCCGGATAAACATCCGAAGTAAAAAGAATGTTCTTGCCATCCGGAGACCAGAGTTCACCGCCAGCTTCGGTAGCGATCGAGGTCAGCTTGTGCATGCCAATTACGGTGCCTGCCGCACTATTGAAATCGGCAATCCAGACCTGCGAGCCGCCCTCTTTATTAGAGATAAACGCAAAGCGCTTCCCGTCCGGCGCCCAGCGCGGCCTGTCGCCATCCTGATCGGCGATGAGAACGCGTTCCGGCCCCCCCGCCAGCGGCACGATCCAGACATGCGACGTCTTTTTATTCGCCGCAAGATCCACATCGACCGCAGCGAACAGCACCCACTTGCTATCCGGAGAAGGCACCGGCTCGCCAACGCGCTTCAGTTTCATCATGTCCTCGAAAGTGAAGGGATGTTTGGCTTGAGCGAACGCAGGAATTGAGAATAGAAGAAGGAAAAGAAAAATAAGACGGTGCATGACGCTGACGTGCCTCCTCGGAACAAAAGAGTGTAGCACCGAGGACAAGGTCAGAGCTTCGAGGTCAGATGGCAGAGGTCAACCGAGCTGACGCGCAACCGCAACTATGAATCTGAGGGCTCTTAGCCTCTGCAATCTGACCTCTGATCTCGGCAATCGTTACTATCCCAACTCTTCCAGCATCGCCGTCATCTCCGATTGTGCATGTCCGTTCCCGGTGCGGCGCGCAGAGGAAATGCCATCCACTAGCCAGCGCTTCGCCTCATCCACGCGGTCCGCTTTGGCCAGCGCTTGCGCCGCCATGAAGTAGGCGGCGGTGTAATCCGGATTCTTCTCGACCAGCGTTCTGAATTCCTGAAGGGCCTGCTCGATTTGTCCGGCGTTCGAATACTCCTGCGCCAGCCCATAACGGGCGAAAGAATCCCCAGGATTCATGGTAAGAATCTCGGTCAGCATGGAAATACGATCCATATATCTGGACGCCTCAGTTCCTCAGATTTTGGTAAAGAGCATCTGCTTAAAATCGAAAAGATAAGTGATCTAGAACACACCATTCATATCACGCCGCGCGGTACAATGGCTTTTCTCCGAGGAAACGATTTGGCTTGCCCTTTTTTTGTTCCGCGGGAAATTGTAAACGATGGCTCCTGGCCGCATCCCTCGCGTCTCCCGCTGGGAGCGGGATGGACAGGAACCTGCCGCGCCACGGGAGAGGAACAAGCGACGTCCGACACCCACATCCGGGAATTCTGCAACCTCGGCTACGCTAGCGGCTGTCCGCATCTTCCTCGACAACGCGACTGGGATGCAATCCGTTTTTCAATTGCAAGCGTTCGTCGCGAACAGATCACAATTTGCTTTACCTGCGAGTTGGCGCACGCCCCGATCGAACATGGAAATTTGATTTTCGATGTGGCCCACGAGTCTTGGCTCAATGCCCATTCAGATCCGCGTGTGCTTAGGCTCGCGACTTGTTATCTTCATGCATATCGCGCCCGGCAGAACGCTGATCTGGTCTGACGATTTATGAACGACAACGACAATCCGAAGCTGACCCACCCACGGCCGGTGCGCGAATCGATCTCTGAAATGACCGAGATCGTTTTGCCGAACGATGCGAATCCGCTGAACGCCTTGCTCGGCGGACGCCTCATGCACTGGATCGATCTCGCCGGAGCCATGGCCGCCCATCGCCATTCCCGCCAGTACGTGGTGACGGCTTCTATCGATCATCTGGATTTTCTTGTCCCGGTTCGCGTCGGAGATTTCGTGATTCTGCGTTCATCGGTCAATCGCGTCTTTCACACATCGATGGAGGTTGGTGTCAAGGTCTGGGTGGAGAATTATCACACCGAACAAAGTCGTCACGTCAGCTCCGCCTATTTAACCTTTGTCGCCGTGGATACTGCTGGCCGCCGCCTGCGGGTCGCGCCCGTTATCCCCGAGACCGAAGATGAGAAACGTCGCTACGAAGATGCTGCGCGCCGCCGGGAGATTCGGCGCGCGGAATCGGCGCGCAGAAACGAGGTTCGGAGTTAGACAAGATCACCTTCGAACTAACCCAGACCGAAGCGGCATTACTGCTAAGCTGTAAGAGCTTAAAGCTAAGGCTTTGCGTCCGAGACTTCGCAACTTAGACCAGGGAACTGAGAACTGAGACCTGACTTATGGACAGCGCGCTTCTCGTTCATCGCCTGCACTTCGCCTTCACCGCGACATTCCACTATCTGTTTCCGCAGCTAACCATGGGACTGGCGCTGCTGATTGTCGTACTTCAGACGATCGCACTGCGGCGTAATGATCCCGTGTATCGCGAGTCGGCCCGCTTCTGGGGGAGGATTTTTGGCATCAATTTCGCATTGGGCGTTGTGACCGGCATTCCCATGGAATTTCAGTTCGGCACCAATTGGTCGTATTTCTCGAGTTTCGCAGGTGGCGTGATTGGCCAGACACTCGCCATGGAAGGCATGTTCGCCTTCTTTCTCGAGTCGGCATTTCTCGGATTATTTCTTTACGGCGAAAAGCGGCTGAGCCCGAGAGCCCACTGGCTGTCGGCCGTCGCAGTCTTTGTGGGGTCGTGGTTGTCGGGATATTTCATCATTGCCACCGACGCTTTCATGCAGCACCCTGTAGGCTACTTCACGGCTCCCGATGGCAGCTTGCAACTGGCCAGCTTCTGGGATTTCGTGCTGAACCCGTGGGCGGGATGGCAATACGCGCACAACATGAGCGGAGCAGTGATCACCGGAGCGTTCTTCATTACCGCTCTGGGCGCCTTCTACCTGCTCTCCGGCAAGTGGACGGCGCATGCCCGCATCTTCGTCAAGGCCGGTGTGATTGCCGGTTGCGTGTTCAGCGTTCTGCAGATTTTTCCGACAGGCGATCGGCAAGGCAAGATGGTCACCGACCTCCAACCCGTAACCTTGGCGGCGATGGAGGGCTTGTTTCAGAGCCAACCCAACGCGCCGTTAGTCATCATAGGTCAACCTAACGAGAAGCGAAGCAAGATTGATAACTCGCTCGAAGTTCCGGGAATGCTGAGCATGCTGACTTACAAACGTTGGAATGCTCACGTGCGCGGCCTCGACGCTTTCCCTAAGCAAGATTGGCCGGATAACATCCCGTTGCTCTATTACAGCTATCACATCATGGTCGGCTTGGGCACGATCTTCATAGCCATCATGGTTTTGGCTTTGTTCCTGCTGTGGCGGGACAAACTCTTTAACACGAGGTGGATGCTCTGGATCCTGATGCTGTCGGCGCCTTTTCCTTACATCGCCAATACAGCCGGATGGATGACTGCGGAACTCGGCCGCCAGCCTTGGCTGATCTATGGGCTACTGCGCACCGAAAACGGTTACTCCAGGCTTGTCTCGTCCGGTAACGGCACGTTTACTCTTTTGGGATTCATGGGCCTTTACACTGTGCTTGGCATTCTGTTCCTGTTCCTGATCAAGCGCGAAATTGACCACGGACCTGCGTCTGTGCCAGAAATCGCATCTAATTTCCATCTGCTGGCGGAGACAAAGTAGCGGAGCAACCGAACTATGGCGAGCCTTTGGTTCTGGATTGTCGCAGCCATGATCGCGACCTACGTCGTGCTCGACGGTTTCGATCTGGGCGCGGGCGCGATTTACCTAGTTGCTGCCAAAACGAATGACGAACGCCGCCGCGTGTTGCGCGCCATTGGGCCGGTTTGGGACGGCAACGAAGTCTGGTTGCTGGCTGCCGGCGGCACACTCTACTTCGCGTTCCCTCGACTGTACGCGTCGAGCTTCAGCGGATTTTACCTTCCGCTGATGATTGTCCTGTGGCTGCTTATTCTGCGCGGCATCGGCATTGAATTCCGCGCTCATGTCGAAACTCCGGTTTGGCAGGATTTCTTTGATGTGATCTTTAGTTGCTCCAGTATTCTGCTGGCTATCTTCTTCGGGGCAGCGTTGGGCAACGTGGTGCGCGGAGTTCCGCTTGATTCCGCCGGCTATTTCTTCGAGCCGCTCTGGACCGACTTCAAACTTGGCCCAGAGACGGGGATCCTTGATTGGTACACCGTGCTGACCGGCACAGTCGCCCTGGTGACTTTGGTAGCGCACGGTTCTTACTACGTAGCTCTCAAGACCGACGCCGATCTTGGCCGCCGCGCTCGCGGCTTTGCGTTGCTGTGTTGGCCGTTACAGTTCTTTCTGACTTTTAGTACGCTGGTTGCGACTTACTTCATCCGGCCTGAAATCATGGCGAACTACGCGAAGCACAAGATCGGGATACTGATCCCGATTTCCGTTGTCGCGAGCCTGGGAGTGATGCTCTGGGCAAATCCCAAGGGCAAAGAGAAACTCGCCTTCATTGCCTCCAGCCTGTATATCACTGCGATGCTCCTGGGTGCCGCGTTTGCGCTCTACCCTGTTGTCCTCCCTGCACGCAATGCCCAATACGACCTCACCATCTACAACACGGCCGCTGGCGTTCACGGATTGAGCGTCGGCTTGGTTTGGTGGCTGTTCGCCGCCGTGCTCGTCGTGGCCTATTTTGTCTTCGTCTACCGTATGTTTCGTGGCAAGGTGCCGTTGGGAGAAGGACACTACTGAGAATTAGATCGCAGGGCTTCGATGTCCGGTCTCAGGAACGACTGGTTTCTATGCATCGGAGTCCGGATGGCTTCCTCATCCCTCCCGTATAATCAACGAATGAGCGCTCACTCCCATTCCGGTCAGCAACATCCTGCTCCGCAACCTTTACCTGGCGTTAATGCCGTCATCGCAGTTGGTTCTGGCAAGGGCGGAGTCGGCAAGACTACGCTCTCGGTCAATCTGGCGATCGCGCTCACGAAGATGGGGCACAAAGTTGGTTTGCTCGACGGAGATGTGTATGGTCCGAACGTGCCGCTCATGCTTGGCACCAACGAGCAGCCCAAAGTGATGGGCGAAAACCAGATCGCGCCCATCAACTCGCATGGGCTCAAGGTTATCTCGGTCGGCTTCCTCAATCCTGGGGACAAGCCGCTCATTTGGCGCGGTCCCATGCTGCATTCGATCATCAAGCAGTTCCTGGGATCTGTGCAGTGGGGACAGTTGGATTACCTGGTCATTGATCTTCCTCCAGGAACTGGCGACGTGGCACTCTCGCTGATTCAGACTGTGCCATTGACCGGTGCTGTCATCGTCTCCACACCGTCCGATGTTTCGCTTCAGGATGCGCGCAAGGCGATCGAAATGTTCCGGCAGATGAAGGTGGATATCGTCGGCATGGTCGAGAACATGAGCTACTTCGTCTGCCCGCATTGCGAGCATGAGATCGATATCTTCTCGCGCGGCGGCGCGGAAAAGACTGCGAAACAATTCGATATCGCTTTCCTCGGAAACATCGAACTCGATCCCGATATCCGTAAATCGGGCGACAGCGGCTCTCCGTCGGTGCTGCAAGGAGAAAACTCGCCACATGCGAAGTCGCTCTACGCCTTCGCCCGCAATGTGGTGACGCGAGTAGAAGAGATCAAAGCCAGCAGTTCGGAAAGCGTGATTCAGATCCAGTAGTTTGGGAGCGCGAGAAAGTAGTGCTTTCCCGGCGCTACTGGGATCGGCCGATATCGACAGCTCAAGAGAAAGAATTTTCGGTGAGACGGATCAGTGCTCCTTCGCCTGGAAATGCTGCGATTCCGCTAGCGCTCTGCTCGGTTCGCTTCGAATCGAGCCAGACGATATAGTGGGTCTGCGGTTTCATCTTTCAGCACGAGGTTAGCGACCATCTCGCCGAGCGCGGGACCGTGCTTGAAACCGTGGCCGGAGCCTCCTCCGATGATCCACAGGTTCGCATTGCCCGGATGCCGATCGATGATGAAATTTTGATCGCTCGTATTCTCGTATTGGCAGACGCGGGTCTCAAGCAGGGGCGCATTTTTCATCCCGGGAAAACGGTAGGCGAGATACTGACGCACTCCAGCCAGTCCGTCTTCGCCGACCACGCGTTCACCGGACGTAGGATCGAACTCCGGTCCGCGTGTGTCATCTGCCACTTTGAAGCCTCGCCCTTGATTGCCGGGAATTCCATACATGAAGTGGTCGCTGTGATCGGCCCACACTGGCAAATTCCCTTCGTTGTAGCGAGGATCGCCTGCGGGCGTGCCGAAGAAAAAAATCTCTTGCTTGGTGGAAAGGAAATTCCGGCCGACCGTGCCGGGGAACAATTTTCCCAGCCAAGAACCGCAGGCGAAGATATAACGGTCAGCGGCGAGTGTCGATTGGTCTGAGAGCGTGAGAACTTTCAACTGGCCGTGGTCGAGATCCCGTGCCACAACTGCTGTTTGGCGATACTCGCCTCCTTCGGCGACAAACTGATCGACTACGGCTTGTGTCGAAGTACGAGCGAGGAGGTATCCACTTTGCGGCTCGTAGATGCCCCACTCGACTTTCTCGAAATCGATCTGCGGCCATCGCCGTCTAAGCTCAGTTACATCGAACTGCTCGAACGGGATTCCGGCTTCTTTCAGGAAGGGAAGCGAGCCGCGCTCATAGGTATCATCGACTTCGGCCATCCAAAGAACTCCGATGGGGAAAAAGAATTTCCGCTTCCACTGCGCCTCGTGCTGCTTCCAGAGAGCGAGTGCGCGCGCGGCCAGTTTCGTGTAAGGCTGATCGGGACCGTATGCTCCACGGATGATTCGCGTCTCACCACCCGAGGACGCCCGCGAATTTCCCGGACCCCAGGTGTCGAGCAACGTGACCTGCGCTCCTCCACGAAGAAGGTAAAGAGCGGTCCATCCGCCGAAGGCGCCTGCTCCGATTACTGCGATGTGAGGCTTGCCGGTCATGATGCGAAGGTCAGGCTCGGAAAATCATGCCGGCGCAGTATATCGCGAAGCACCGCATCACTTACTTTGACCTTAATGCGCTGACATCGGTTCACAGTTTTCGCATACTACCGACATGGCCGCTTGGTCCGCAACTAAGTTGTTAACCTTAATGCTTTCAGCTTAACTCCCACAAAACCGATTTTATGGGATGCGTCCCGCCAAACGAACAATCGGCCAGACCAACGTGGATCCTACGAATATACTTGACGATCCGCAAAAAGGAGTTACAATCGCGCACCGTGCGCCGAGCCATGCCAGGAGGCATGGCCGGCATTCCATGAGGAGCCCATCATGTTCGATGTGAAAAGGTGGTTATCGAGTTTTCTCGTGCTGGCCATCACGGCTCTACCCGTTATGGCTGGCAACAACGATGCGAAGACAGCAAAGGAAAACGCAGCTGGCGCAAGTAGCGCGGAGGCAGGCCCGGCGGCGAACAATGGAAACCCAAGTCCGGTACCAACTCCGAGTCCGAGTTTAAGCGTTACTCCTCCGACCGCCGTCGATGCCAACATCACGGCATTGCTCGGCGTGCTCGTGATGAAAGGTGTTCTGAACCCTTCGGAGGCCAATGCCATTCGGAACGCCGCGCCCACCACTCAATTTCAAGCCCTGGTAGAAGCACTCAGCCGCAAGGGCGTTTTGAGCGCAGGCGATTTGGCGCCAGCTGCAAATCCCGCTCCGCATCCCGCGGCCGTAGCCGCTGCTCCGCAGCCCGATAGTGAAGCTGTGTCGTCCTCCTCCTCCTCGTCCACGCTGACCGTCGCAGAATCTTCGCCACAACAACAAACCCAGCCCGGGCCGGGGCAACCTGTCCCATCGCGAGTAGCGGGCGAGCTGCCGCATATTCCACCAACGGTCGTAACGGCGGTGACTCCGGTTCGCGTGTTCCCGGTCGACGCCCCGAAGACCGGTGGCCTAAGTGGCATAAAAGCGGGTCCGATCACGCTCGCTCCTTACGGCTTCATCAAGGCGACGGCCATCCATGACAGCAGCGACCCCGATGGCGACGACTTCCCCTTTCCGGGAGTATGGCTGAATTCGGGGAATATTTTGAGCACCGGCCCAACACAGGATCCCGAGTTCCACGTCAAGGCGCGGTCCTCGCGCTTTGGGCTCAACCTCGAATGGCCGGATGCCTCGAAGAATCTGACGCTGACCGGCAAGGTCGAAGGCGATTTCGAGGGCAACTTCAGCGAAGTTGACAACCGCGACGTTACCTCGATCCGCAGCAATATGCCACAGCTCCGCTTGGCCTTCGTTCGCCTCGATTACCATGCCAACGACCGTACCGACATTTTCTTCGTCGGCGGACAGGACTGGACGCTTTTCGGATCCGGCGCACTGATGAACATCGTGGAAACGACGTTCAACGGCGCATTTTGGGGCAACCCTTACGGCCGTTCACCACAATTGCGGGGCGGATTCATCGAGACGCTGGACCCAGTGCACAAAGTCAACCTCGAGGGCCAAGTTGGAATCATGATGCCGAGCTCAGGTCAAATCCTAAAACTCGGTTCGCTTGGTCTCGCCGGCCAGCTCGGGCAAGGCGAGCGCGAAGGCGCCGACTCGGACCGTCCCGAGTGGGAAGGCAGAGTGGCCTTAAGTTACCAGGTTGACCCGGCCCCGGGTGTCGCTCCAGCACAGATCGCGCTGGCTGGATTCCGTGGCTCGCGCACATCGATCGCTTACAATTTGTCCGCCGCCGGTTCCTCCGTGCCCTACGGGACACTCTGTGCGACAACCAACTACTGCAGTACCTTCCCCAACGGCTTTCAGGCTTCGAGCACAATGTGGGGCGGGCAAATCGTGGCGCAACTTCCCACGCGGTGGTTCACTTTGGTTGCAAGCGCCTATAAGGGAGGCGACTTGCGCTTCCTCCTCGGTGGCCAACTCAACACTTTCGCCACCGATGTGAGCGGGCTAACTGGCGTACAGGGACCGTTCCCCACTCTCGATGGCGGTCCGCTCGCTGCTGCCGGTGGTGCCGTACTGGGTTGCTCGGGCACGTTCACCTCCACCGGACCGGCGGTGAACGGGATCACTCCTGGATCCTGTGCCGGCACGGTTGTGGTTGCTCCGCAGCGGCCGATTCGTGCCTTTGGCGGGTTCGTCCAGCTCGGGCTGCCGCTTTCCCGGTGGTTTAATGCCGATCCTCATGGTCACAATGCGGGCTGGCAACTTCACTTTACCCTCGGCAAGGACCAGGTGGTAGATCGTGACTTGAACAATCCAGGGTTTGTCGCCGCTTACAACGGCGCCGGGACGGCTCCGTTGCCGCTTTTGATGGGCAAGAGTGCCATCGGAACCCTGTACTACAAAGTCAATACATGGGCTACGTTTGCCTTCGAGCAGTCGATTTATGCCTCCCGTGGTTTGGATCACGCCAACATTTACACAATTGCTGGAACTCCATCCAACGAATGGCAAGATCACCGTACCGAAGCCGGGCCGATCTTTACGTTCTAGACCGACCCTTCCCCCCGGGCGGGCCATAACCAGGCCCGCCCGGGGGTCCGTGGTATGCGTCCGACACATCCGCAGTGGTTGGAGGAGTTGGTTTGATGAGTATGCGTAGAATGATGGCGCTGCAGGCCGGTCTTCTGCTGGTGGCCATGTTCGCCAGCGCCACGTCGCGAAACGACACGATGCGGATCCAGGTGCTGGATTCTGCAACGCGATCGGTGAGCTTTGACAACAACGGCGTTCCCCTCAATTGTGACCAACTCACTTTCGACGCGTATTGCCGTTCGAGCAGAGTCCCGCAAATGATCAATACCTTGCTGGTGCAGGAAGGCAACGACCCTCCGTTCCGTGTCAGTTGCACCATGGAGTCCAAACTTTCCCGGTGCGCACCGTTGCCCACGGGCGCGAGTTTCGACGCCAGAAGAGAAAAAAAAGGCATCACTGTCTATTATGTCGATGACAAGGGCAGGGCGCGAAAACAGTTCTACGCCTTCGTAGATAAGGATGAAAAGTTCGCTCCGCCGGGGGCTGCGGCCGCAGTCACCATTGCAGCCCATCCCGTTTCCGACAGAGGTGAAAATGATGTGCGCGCCCCGGCTCCGCAGAACTCGTCGCCTCGTGCGTCGAACGCTGATCCCAATGCGGCGCCTCCCGGACCGGGGTGGGTGCGGGTCGTTAATCCAGAGAAAGTGCGTTGTAATTTCAGTTCCACGCCTGCGGGTGCGGAGATTACTTTGGATGGCCTCTATGTCGGCAACACGCCCTCCGAAATCAGCATACCTGCCGGGACGCATACCGTCGCCTTCACTCTGCCCGGGTTTGCCGAATGGAAGCGCGAACTCGTATTGTCATCCGGATCGGAACCAACCGTAAGCACAGTTTTGCAGAAGATTCAGCAGTGATACTGAAGCTATGGCAGTGAACCAACGTGGGGCGGTCACAGCGGTCGACCTGAATACTGCAGGTAAACGGAGGAAGTGATGGCGAATGCTACTCAAGCGGTGGGAACTGGTACGGCGGAGTACAGCATCTGGCGCGTGATCATGGCCTCTTCGGTCGGCACCATGATCGAGTGGTATGACTTCTATATTTTCGGCAGCCTGACGTTGATCTTGGCCCTGAAGTTCTATCCTCAAGGCAACGATACGTTTGCCTATCTCGCCTATCTCGCGACGTTCGCCGTCGGCTTCCTGGTACGGCCTTTTGGCGCTCTCTTTTTCGGACGCATCGGAGACCTGGTAGGTCGCAAGTATGCCTTCCTGGTAACGCTCTCGATCATGGGCTTCTCGACGTTTGCGATCGGCTTGTTGCCGACCTTTAAGACGGCAGGCTGGTTCGCGCCGATCGTGCTCCTCTTGATCCGAGTCCTGCAAGGATTGGCGCTCGGCGGAGAATACGGTGGCGCTGCGGTTTACGTGGGCGAGCATGTCCCCGACAACCGACGCGGCTTCTACACCAGCTTCATCCAGATCACGGCATCGTTAGGCTTCTTCCTCTCGCTCGTTGCAATCTTGGGTACGCAATACTCGATGTCGAAGGACGATTTCTCGGCTTACGGATGGCGCATCCCCTTCCTGGTTTCGATCATCCTCGTACTGATCTCACTCTATATCCGCTTGAAGATGAAGGAGTCGCCCATCTTTGCGCAGCTCAAGAGCACGGGGATGACTTCGGCGCAGCCCCTCAAGGACGCCTTCGGCCAATGGGCGAACTTGAAACTCGTCCTCATTTCGCTCTTTGGTGCCACTGCTGGTCAAGGCGTGGTCTGGTATACCGGGCAGTACTATGCGCTGTTCTATCTGGGCGGGATCCTGAAAATAAATCCCAAAACTGTGAATGAGGTGGTAGCGCTCGCCGTGTTGATAGGGATGCCATTCTTTATCGTAGTGGGCGCACTCTCCGACAGAATCGGTCGGAAGAAGATCATGATGGCGGGCTGCCTGCTTGCAGTCGTCACCTATATACCAATTTACAAGGCGATGGAACGCGCCGCGGGAAACAACATTGTCACGGTCACGTCCGCAAAGGATAAGGTGACGGGTGCGACCAAACTGACTCCTATGACGACTGGCGCAAACGGCGCACTGGTGCCCGCCAAGGAGGCGCCGAATCCGAATCTCCCCATGTTGGTTTTGTTGGTGTTCATACAGGTTCTCTATGTATGCCTGGTTTACGGGCCCATCGCCGCGTATCTGATTGAGGCCTTTCCGGCGAAGATTCGCTATACGTCGGTTTCTCTGCCTTACCACATAGGGAACGGTGTGTTTGGAGGATTGCTGCCCTTGATTGGTCTTTGGTCGGTCGCGGCTACGGGCAACATCTATGCCGGCCTCTATTACCCGATGATTGTGGCAGGCATCACGTTTATTGTTGGTAGTCTGCTGCTGCGTGAGACGCGCAGTACGCATATTTGGACTGAAGCTGGAATACAGGCACCGGCTGGAGATTGACAGCTCATCGAAGACGCACCTTGGGCAGATTTAAGAGCGCAGAACTGGTGAGGTCGCCATTTCCCATGTTTTGACCGACAGACTGGACTCGAAAGACGCAGAAATATAGCCATAGCATTAGCCCCCGGCGATCCGCAGCGATGGCAGAGGAAGCCGCGCGGTGGTTATTACTTACGGGGTGTATCACTTTTCCCCTTGGCCCCTGGGTGTAGCGATCCCCCTCCGTATCCTTGACACTTTTCCCCTGTGTATAGTCAACCTCGTCACCCCGTCAAGGATGTGGAGGGGATAGCTATACACAGGGGAAAACTCCTACACCCATTGGAGCAGCTTTCGGGCTTACGCCCTTGGGGAGGCCGGTCCGGTTAATGTCAACGACTGGGAGTGCTGAAGATCAAGATTCGATTGCCGACTGACTAGAACAAAAACCCGGCGGTGTGACGGCCCACTTCTCGAAAAAGCGTGAGAAGTGGGGCACCCCAGTTCGTATGATTCAGCTCTCAAAAGCGACCGGCGTCATAATCGCGACGCCGGAGAAGGTGGCCACCCGCCCAAGTCGTGATAAATTTGGCTTCCAAGGGGACGTGGATGACACGCCTCATTTTGACCGTGTCATTCGAAGTGATTCGCGAGTCCCTCCATCGCAAGAATAGCCAAAGGTTTTCGCAACCGGCGCTGCTTTTCCGGAGAGGAATGTGTTCTACCAAAGACGGTTATTAGTTGCGATCTCACTCGGAACATTCCTGCCCATCTTGCAAGCAATGGGTTTCGCCCAGCCGGATCCTGTAACCGCAAATCAAGTGATCGCGAAATACCTCGAAGCAATCGGCGCGGACCGTTTTCCGTCGATTACAAGTTTCATCGAAAGCGGCGACCTCTCTGGGAACGTTACAAACTTTTTTCAGGGCGCTTATAGCCCATCGCAATTCCAAAACGCGCAGGAGCGCGGCACGTTTGAGTTCTACTTCAAGGCTCCCAATCTTAGATTTAGTCTGGAGCTCACGGAAAATAAGGTAGCGATTGAAGCCCACGGTTGCGATGGGATAGTGGCGTGGCACATCGACGCCCAGGCGCGCCGCAGCGAGTTGAAGCTCAAACCCGGAAACGAAGGCGAATGCGAAAACGGCTATGAGCCGATGCCACTTCGCATGCGGGCAACGAACGTGAAAATTCAACTGGATGGAAAAAAGCAAATTGGAGATCGGACCGCTTGGGAGATCAAAGTAGACGATCCTAGGTCGCAATGGCCCGAGACTTATTATTTCGACGCTGGAACCTACTTCCTTTTACGCGAAGGCAGGCTGGGATCGGATGGCAGCACAACCTATTCGGATTATCGTGATGTGGGAGGAATAAAACTTCCTTTCACAATCATTCGCCGACTTACAAATTCCGAGCGTGTAATGACCGTACGCGAAGTAAAACTGAACGCCTCAATTGACGATGCCCGTTTTGCCGAGCCCAAGGGCGAGCTTTGGGTGGGCGCGGGAGGTCCACCACCCGTCGCCCGGGACACTGAAACCGAGATCTATAACAGCAGTGCACCGGAGGCTCCGCCTGCCGTCAACAGCGCAATGGAAATGAACATCCCGAGATTTGTTTCCTGTTCCATCGTCGAGCTTCAACGCACGGTGCCCGAACTGCGCAGACTCAAGCTGGCCCCCGATCAGCAGAAATTGGTTGCGTTGCTCGACAAGATTGGGGCCAAAACCGTAGATCTCGCCTGGAAAACGCCCAATCTAATTTCGCAGGAAGCCGTGGTCGAGTCCCGGCAAGGCAAGGTCGAAACCCGCCAGAAGTTTTCTTATCTGATCCTGTCGCACCCTCAAGGCAAGACCGCCGTAACCCTCGACGAATTTCGAGTGGACCTCAAGAGCGGCGAGAAGTTTCAAACCGACGATGCAGAGAAATCGGCAGTTTCCGGTTCCGCCGATTCGTCACCTTGGGCCGACTTGGCGCACGCCAGCCAACAACTCGCCGCGTCGCAGGTTGTGCGGGGTCCACAGTCCCAGGGCTTCGCCAACATGTGGATCTATTTTTATCCCCTCAACCGGTCGGAATCGACTTTTCGCTATCTGGGCGACCAAAAGATGGACGGTCGTCACACCCTGGTTCTGGCTTTTGAGCAAAATCCTAAATCGGTTCGATTGCCGGCCGAGTTCCGCTTCGAAGACAAGACCATCCCCATTTTCTTTCAGGGCGTGGCGTGGGTCGATGCGTCCGATTTCCGGATCGTACGCTTACGAACCGATCTTTTGTCACCCATCCCCGGGGTCGACCTGCGCCGGTTAACCGCCGAGATTCGTTTTATGGAGACACGGATTGCCGAAGTGGCCACGCCCCTGTCGCTGCCCCGTGAGGTCACGGTTACCTCGGAGGTGAGGGGCGTGACTCTCCTCGACGATCACAAGTATTCGGACTACCGGCTTTTTCGGGCGCACTCGAAAATTGTACTCAACCCCTGATATTTTTCGAACGATTCCCTGATGCCCTCCATCGTTGGAGAGGAGCTCAACAAAAAATCCGAGAAGTTCCAAACCGACGACGCATGCCGGAGACGGAAAGCAGCTATACGCAGAAGCACTTCGTGTACGGTCGTACCTGTAAGACCGAATTCTGCCGCTTTCGGTCGGTGTAAAGGCGCTCCCAGCGCAACTCGCCGCCTCGCGAGCGAGCGAGCCCCGGCCTCTAAAACCAAACCCGTTGCGGGGGTGTATCACTTTTCCCCTTTGTATAGCTAACCCCTCCATATCCTTGACACCCTTGCCAGTGCTCCCTAAAATCCAATTAGGTAGTGGTGGAATCCTAATCTAAGCCACTGCATCTAAAGTATTTAATGGAGCGTTTCAGCTCCGAGACTCGGGTCGATATGCCAGCAGGGCCAGCGGGCGGTCGGGAACGGGAAATCCTTACCGCGATCGTCGAGACATTCATTGCCAGTGGAGAGCCGGTGGGGTCGCGTACGTTGGCGCGCGCCAGCCGCGAAGGTTTGAGCGCAGCTACCATTCGCAACGTGATGGCGGATCTTGCCGACGCGGGATTTCTCGATCAGCCCCATGCTTCGGCGGGGCGTGTTCCGACGGCGGAGGCTTATCGCTATTACGTCGAGCAACTTAGCGGTGAAGCGCATCTCTCGGACGAGAATCAAAGTATTATCCAGGACACTCTAACCGGTGTCACGAATGTGCAGGAGTTCATGGAGCGCACCTCGCATGTGCTCTCGCTGATTTCGCACAGCGTCGGTATCACTGTGGCTACTACTACTGGACCCCGGAACGCGCTGGAGCACGTGTATTTTTCGCGGCTGAGCGATCAGAAGGTGCTAGCGGTGGTGGTGACGCGTTCGGGAGTGGTGCGCGACCGGGTGCTGCGGCTAGATATTCCGCAATCCGATCTCGACCTGGCGGCGCGCTATATCAACGAGAATTTTCGCGGCTGGACTATGGGCGACATGCGGGCTGAGTTGGCGCGCCGTCTGGAAAAAGAACGCAGCGAGTATGACCGCCTGATGCAGTCGATTGAACAGCTTTATCAGCAAGGCGCGCTGGCTTCGAACGATGATACGCAGGCAGTCTTTGTCGAAGGAGCTGCGAATTTAGTTGGACACCGCGTGACGGGCGATGAAGACCGGCAGAGGCTCCAGGATATGCTGCGCACACTTGAGGAGAAAGAAAAAGTGGTAAAGCTGCTGGGCGCGTATCTTGATACGCGGCAGGAAGCGGTGCGCGTAGTGATTGGGCTCGACGAGGCCTTGCCCGCTTCGAACTTGCAGAATTTTGTGCTCATTGGTGCTCCCGCCCGCGTTGGCGGAGAGGTGATGGGGTCACTGGCAGTGATCGGGCCGACGCGGCTGGACTATCAACATACGATGTCGGCGGTGTCTTACATCGCACGACTATTTGACAAACTTTTGAATGAATCGGAGTGATTCCGCTGTATGCGTAGAGCAAATGGAAAAACCGAAGCGAACATTGACTTGGCTAATCGCGAGGGGGCGAATCAAGACCTAGAGCGCGATGATCTGGATCGCGAGCTTCCGCCCGCAGAGAGCGGAGAAGGCGCTGGACCTGTCTCAATCTCGAGCGGCGCAGGCTCCGGGAGCACGCCATCGGAGACGGACAAACTTAAGGCTGAGCGCGATGCGCTGCTTGATCGACTGGCTCGTCTGCAGGCGGAATTTGATAATGCGCGCAAGCGCGCGGTGCGCGAACAGCAGGACTTCCGCGAATTTGCCGCAGCCGATGCCATCAAGAATTTTCTGCCGATCCTCGACAGTTTCGAGCGAGCCTTAAAAGCTGGCGGCGATGCTACCGACTTCCGCGACGGGGTTGAGCTTATCTATCGGCAGTTTCAGGATGCGCTGCAGAAGGCTGGAGTGCAGCCGATTGTTGCCCTGGGGCAGCCGTTCGATCCTCGGATTCACGAAGCGATCGAAATGGTGGACACGACCGAAGTAGCGGATCATCACGTGCTCGAAGAATTGCAGCGCGGTTATAAGTACAAGGATCGCCTGTTGCGTCCTGCCATGGTGCGGGTCGCTCGCAATGCGCGCGGATAGCACCGCCTTTCGCGAAGCGATTTGCTTCAAGCCTGCGTTGACTGCTCGTTTGCGCAACTGATTTTTATTGAAAACGAATGGGGGAGTTTCTGGCCGCCAATACAAAACGTGATTATTACGAAGTCCTCGGCGTCGCCCGCGTGGCAAGCGATGTCGAAATCAAGAGCGCTTATCGCAAGCTGGCGATGACATATCACCCGGATCGCAATCCGAACAATCCTGAGGCGGAAGAAAAGTTCAAGGAGATCACGGAGGCGTACGCAATTCTTGCCGACGGCGAGAAGCGATCTCTCTATGACCGCTTTGGGCACGCAGGCGTGGGCGGTAATTCGGGAGGTCCGGCTGGATTCGATCCTGCGATCTTCCAGGATTTCGGCGACATCTTCGGCGATATTTTTGGTTTCGGGGACATATTTGGGCAAGGCGGCCGTCGCCGCAGCCGAGCTCAGCGCGGGGCCGATCTCCGCGAAGATTTGAACCTTGAATTTGATGAAGCGGTGTTTGGGGTCGACAAACAGGTCAATGTGCGCCGGCACGAGACTTGCGAATCGTGCCGTGGAACCGGCGCTGCGCCGGGTAAGGCGCCGGTGAGTTGTCGCGCCTGCAATGGACGAGGCCAGGTGCGGTATCAGCAAGGCTTTTTCAGCATTGCGCGAACTTGTCCTACGTGTCAGGGCGCGGGCACTGTAATCACAGATCCTTGTACGAAGTGTAAAGGTGAAGGTCGCTTGCTGCGCGAGCGCGTGGTGGAAGCCAAGGTGCCGGCTGGAGTGGAAGACGGCACGCGAATTCGTTTCACTGGCCTTGGCGAAGCGGGTGCGTTCGGCGGGCCAGCCGGTGATTTGTATGTTGTCTTACACGTGAAAGAGCATGCCTTCTTTGAGCGTGAAGGCAACGATCTGCACTGCGTGGTCCCGATTTCGTTTCCGCAAGCGGCCCTAGGCGTCGAGATTATGGTTCCGACCCTGGAGGGAGAACATAAGCTGAAGGTGCCGGAGGGCACGCAGTCAGGAACGTCGTTTCGCATACGGAACAAGGGTGTGCCGGTGTTGAATAGTCACGGCAAGGGCGATCTTTATGTCGAAGTGCGGATCCAGACTCCGGGGAAACTGAATAAACGCCAGCGTGAATTATTGGCCGAGTTTGGGGAACTCGCTCCGGTGGAAAATAAACCGCAGAGCCGGTCGCTGCTGGGCCGGGTTAAGGACATGTTCGTTTAGAGTTTTTCGGTTCCAAGTTCTCAGCAAATGCTCTTGCAATCCGCGATCGAGCTAGGCAGCTTGACTCTGAGAACTGAAAACTGATTCATGACACGCCGCCGCTGGATCGCTGACGAGGTGATTGAAAATACAGCCGCTTTGATCGGCGACCATGCGGCTCATCTGGCACGCGTCCTGCGTGCTGAAGTTGGCCAGGAGTTCGACATCGCGACCGGGACTGCAGTTCGCCGGGGAACGATTACTTCGATCTCCGACGATCGCGTTGAATTCACACTTGGCGAGGAGGCTGTGCCGAAGCTTACTCTGGGGAGATCGACTGCGAAGATCACACTGGTTATTGCTATCTTCAAGTTCGATCGCATGGAGTGGGCGATTGAGAAGTGTACGGAGATTGGCGTCGCTCGCATGATCCCCGTCATCGCTCGCCGTAGCGATGCTCATCTGGCTGCTGCCGCTGCCAAGCGGCGTGAGCGCTGGCAGCGCGTTGCTCGTCAGGCTGCAGAGCAGTCGCGAAGGTCGGCGCCGCCTGAAATCTCAGCGCCCATCAAACTGAAAGAACTTGCCCGCGATGGCGTTCTGCCGGCAGAGGCGATGACGCGTGTCGTTCTCGCTGAATCGCTTGCTCGCGCTAAAGAAGACGCTCGACTGGGAGATGTTTTGCAAGCCCGGTCCCCTCACGGCGAAGTGGTGCTCGCGGTGGGGCCCGAAGGCGGATGGGCTGATGAGGAACTGGCTTGGTTTCGCGAAACGGGATGGGTCGCTGCCTCGCTTGGCGACACAATTCTGCGAGCTGAAACTGCGGCGATCGTTGCTGCTGCCGTTGCGCTCGAAGCGCTGCGTTGAGTCTCCATATTCACAACCGCGTCTGATATTCTCCGGCTAGTGACTGCGACTGCCTTATCTGCGACGAAGATCATTCCCGATGAACGGCAACAGCAAGCCATTGGACACGTTCATGGTCCGATGCTCGTGATCGCTGGCGCCGGGACCGGGAAGACTACCGTCCTCACGCAGCGCCTGGCCAACCTCATTCGCGAAGGTCACGCGCGTCCCGACGAAATTGTGGCGCTCACGTACACGGAAAATTCTGCGGCCGAAATGATGGCTCGCGTCCGAGTTGAACTGAAGGGCACGGCTATCGACGGCCTGCAAGCCTGCACCTTCCATGCCCGGTGCAACGAATTGTTGCAGCGTCACGGGGCTGATTTTGGGGTGCTCGACGACAGAGATCTCTGGGTATTTCTGCGCCGCCGCGTTCGTGAACTCAAGCTCAAGCACTTTGTGCGCGCCACTAACGTCGGCCAGTTTCTCGACAGCCTGCTCGAATTCATGCGGCGCTGCCAGGACGAGCTGGTTGGTCCGGATGAATATAAGTGCTATGTGCAACGCCTCGAGCGCGGCGAGGTTCCATATCCCCGGGTGACCAGTTCGAAGAAACAGACGGAGATGGAGGATGCCGAGACCCTGGGACGTTGCCAGGAAATCGCCAGTGTTTTCGCCACCGTGGAAAATATGCTCCGGGAAAAGAATCTCGGCACGTTCGGCCACATGATCACCAAGGCCTATCAGTTGCTCAAGGATAATCCCAAATTGCTCGACGAAGAGCGGCGCCGCGCTCGGTTTTTGCTGGTGGATGAATTTCAGGATGCGAACTTTGCGCAGGTCGAAATTCTCTCTTTGCTCGCTGGTTCGGAGGCAAATGTGTTCGCGGTCGGCGATCCGGATCAGGCGATCTATCAGTTCCGCGGCGCATCGAGCGAGGCATTCACGCTCTTCAGGAAGAAATTTCCTACGGCGCAAATCGTTGCCCTGGAAAAGAACCGTCGCTCGCTCTCCCCGATATTGCGTTGTGCTTTTGGCATTGTGAATGACAACCCGGCTGTGTTCGGGCAGACATCCTCGCAGGAGGGAAGTTCCATTTCTTATCAGCGAGCGCCTCTGGAATCGTTGCGGGATGCGGAAGCGAAGCAAAAAAGCGAGACGATGACTGCGCCGCTGGTCGAAATTGTTACCTGGGGAGACAAGGAAGTTGAGGCTGCCGACCTCGCGCGTCGGATCCAGAAAATGCGCAAAGAGTTGCGTTGCAAGTGGGGCGAATTTGCCGTCCTCTCTCGCTTGCACAGCCATCGCGAGGAGCTGGTTCATGAATTGGCGGAGCGGGGCATTCCGTTTGCCATCGAAGGATTGGATGTGCTCGACACGCCCGATGTCCGCGACATTGTGGCTTGCCTGACCGCTGCCGTTTCTCCTAACGATGCGGCCAGCCTGTTTCGCGTCGCCGCGCTGCCTCAATTCGGCATTGACGCGTTGGAATTACGGGCGGCGATGAGAACGGTACGCCGGCAGGATCTCGATCTCCGTGCGGTGCTGGGAAGACTTGCGGCGGGTGCAGAGGTATTGGAAGCGGTCGACAACGCGCACCGCGAAGTAGAAAAAGACGGAGTTCGCGCCGATGATGCGGCGAAGCTGGTGATGCGACAGTTTGCTTTGCAGCGCTCGCCTTTGACGGTTGCGTTTTTGAATTTTGTGGAAGGATGGCACAAGAAAGCGATCGCCGAAACTGGGAGCCCTTCCGAATTTCTTGAGTACCTCGACTATTTTGGACAGGCACGAGGCACGATTGCACTGCCGCGCAGTGAGGACGACGCTGTGCAACTTCTGACCGCCCATGCCGCCAAGGGACTCGAGTTCCGGCACGTTGCCGTCATTCGCGCTTCGTCCACCTGGTTTCCGACTACCTACCATGAGCCACTGATCGCTTTTCCCGCGGAGCTGCGCCGGTCGGGTACCTCTTCTTCGGACAGGCATGGGTTGAGTCATGCGAATGACGACAGAAAGCTGCACGAAGAAGAAGAGCGGCGTCTCCTCTATGTGGCTATGACCCGTGCTAAAGATTCGCTTGCGATCTACGCGCATCAGGGGAGAGGCAAGAAGGATCCAAAGCCAACCCAGTTTCTGCGCGAGTTCCTGGTTCATCCTGCTTACAGAAAGTTCTGGTCGACTCGTCCGGCGGCGGCGGTGCAGGACAGCCTGTTTGCCGAGGAAGAACAGAGAATCGCGGTGCCGCAGTCGAACGTGGCCGTGTGGCTGCTGCTGCCGCCGTCGGCGGACTTCGTAACAGGACTGAGTGCGTCGGCCATCGTAATTTATGAAGAGTGTCCGCTCCGGTTCAAGCTTGAGCGGGAATGGAATCTGCCGCGCGACGTCTCCGCGTCACTGCACTATGGCGCAGCTATGCACGGGGTGCTGCGCACGTTCTACGACGCGCAGCGCTGGCAACGCGAGGTCAGCGACGATGAATTGCTGGAGGAATTCCGCTCGGCGCTGGCTGCGGCGGGTATCGCCGACCGTTATCAGTATGAGTTATATCTGCGGCAAGGCATCGAGCAGTTGCGGCAGTTTTTTGAAGTTGCTCGGGGAACGCCGCCGCCCGAGGTCATCGAGACCGAGCAGCGATTTGAACTGCAGGTAGGCGCATCGAAGTTGACCGGGCGCGTGGACCGCATGGATCGCACCGGCCCAGAGACCGTTGCCATCGTCGACTACAAGACGGGAAAGCCGCAGTCGCAAGAAGACGCCGACGAGAGCTTGCAGCTTTCCCTGTACGCACTCGCGGCCCGGGATGCCTGGGGAAAACGCGCCGATCGGTTGGTTTTTTACAACTTGGAAAACAACGCGCCGATCTTCACCACGCGCAACGACGCCGAATTGGAAGCTGCGAAACTGCAGGTAGAAAAAGTGGCAGCGGGAATCGCGGCGGGGAAATTTGGCGCGAAGCCCGGCTTTCATTGTGCATTTTGCCCTTATCGCAATCTGTGCCCGGCAACGGAGAAGGTGGTTGCCATGCCGCAACAGAAGCGCGTCCATTAACTGAAAGTTGCCAGCAAAAACTTTGGGGACGCTCATCGCGTCCCCTTTGTCGTTGCCTGTTGCAGTTGCTTAGTGCTTCTTGCTGCTTTTTTTCTTTGCTTTCTTTTTAGTTGCCATGGATCTATTCTCCCTTTTCCATTCCTCATGGAATTTTGCAACGGTGTTTTGTTGCAACTGATTGAATGTATAGAGTCAACGCAGAACGAAGTCAAGAGAAAAATGATCGAAACCGGCGCATGCAGTCTCGCACCAAAGTCACACGAGCGACTCGCGCGCAAGAAAATGTTTCGCGCGCATCATAAAAATGCTCTCGGCTGTTCACAATTGTGTCGTGCTTGTGCCGCACACCTGCAAGAAACTTCTCGACGCTGCCCCCTCTGTGACGGCGCCCACGAAACTTCGTCAAGCATTCCGCCATCTATAATGAAAGACGATTTAATCAAAACGATTATTTATGACGCGCTGTCTGCAAGAGCGCGTCGCGCGTCGAATGAGCGAGTAGGAGCGCAATTATGACCGGTTCGAATGGTGTAGTAATCATCGCGGGATGCCGCACGCCGATCGGAAAATTTCAAGGCAGCTTGAGTGACATGGCGGCGCCGCAGATCGGCGCAATCGCTGTGCGCGAGGCTGTCAAGCGGGCGAATCTGCAGCCGCAGCAAGTGGACGAGTGCATCATGGGCAACGTCGTCTCCGCCGGCATCGGTCAAAATCCGGCGCGGCAGGCGGCGCTGTTCGGCGGACTTGCACCCGAAGTGGGTGCCATGACGATTAACAAGGTATGCGGCTCCGGATTGAAAGCGGTCGCGCTCGCGGCGCAGGCAATCGAGACTGGCAACAGTTCGATCGTGGTCGCCGGTGGCATGGAGTCGATGACCAACGCGCCATATCTTCTCCCGAATGCTCGCAAGGGATATCGCTTGGGCAACGGACAACTGGTGGACTCCATGGTGCACGACGGACTTTGGGATATTTACAACGACTATCACATGGGGCTGACGGGTGAGAACGTCGCTGAAAAATATGGCATCACTCGTGAAGAACAGGACGAGTTCGCCTTGAATTCGCACCGCAAGGCGGTTGCCGCGCAGAAGGAATGCCGGTTTAAATCGCAGATCGTTCCGGTTGAAATTCCGGCCAAGAAAAAGGGCCAGCCTCCCGTGATCTTTGACAAGGACGAGGGTCCGCGCGAGGACACCACGATCGAAATCCTGCGCGCGCTCAAGCCAGCGTTCAAGAAAGATGGTACCGTCACCGCGGGCAACGCCCCCGGAGTTAACGACGGAGCGGCAGCCTTGGTCGTGACCAGCGCCGCGCGCGCAAAAGATTTGGGCGCGGGTCCGATGGTCCGCATCGTTGCACAAGCGACCAGTGGAGTTGAGCCGAAGTGGGTGATGATGGCTCCGGTGGGCGCTATAGGTAAAATTTGGGAGAAGACCGGCTGGAAGAAAGACGATGTTGATCTTTACGAACTGAATGAGGCGTTCTCGGTACAGGCGATTGGAGTTATCCGTGAACTGGGGCTCGATATGAGTCGCGTGAACGTGAATGGAGGCGCCGTGGCTCTGGGACATCCCATTGGTGCCAGCGGCGCGCGTGTGCTCGTCACTTTGATCTACGAGATGATTCGCCGCGATGTACATCGCGGGATTGCGGCGCTGTGCCTGGGAGGGGGGAATGCGGTGGCGATGGCGGTCGAGCGCTAAACCCCCAGTTTGAAGCCGATGGCGATGGCACTCAAGGCGGTGACTAGGGCAACGGCGAGTTCACGACCCGAGTAAGCACCGGTGAGGTGCTCGCTCGTAATTGGGTATTGCCCAGGTTAGGTTGCGGCTATCGGCCTGGTGGGGGATGGTCGGAGGCGACCGCGAGGCTTGCCACGGGAACAGCGCTCAGCTTTGTCACGGCTCCCGTCCCACTGTCCATCCGTTGCGGCTTATGTCGTTGGCGAGAAAAATGGTGGGGCGATGACGTGCGCCAACGTCGATATCAGGCATTCGAAAAGCCAGGAAAACCGTCTCATTGTCATTGCGCAGTCGGAACGGTTTCCTGCGTCCCTATCGGCAGCGTGATGGTGAAGACCGCGCCTCCCCCTGGGCCTGAGGCAGCTTCGATGTTTCCTTTGTGTTCGCGCAGTACGGTCTTGCAGATGCTGAGTCCCAGACCCGTGCCGCGACCGGGGCGCCTCGTTGTGAAGAAGGGGTCAAAAATGTGCGTCAGATTTTCAACCGCGATTCCTGGGCCGTCATCCTGAAATACGATCCATACCGAGTTGGACTCGAGCTGGCGGCCCATGCGCACACGGATGGTGCCTTTTTCGCGACTTTCTCGGATTGCTTGCTCCGCATTCAACAGTAGATTCAGGAACACCTGCATCAATTGATTGGGATCGGCGATAATCGCAGGCATCGTCGGTTCGGGTAGAAAGTCTACCGTGATGTTGCTCTTGCGCAACGGATAGGCCTGCATCTGGATGGTGCGCTGCACGAGTTCATTCAAATTGACCTGGCTGCGTCCCGGTGCCGGCGGCCTGGCGAAGTATTGCAGATTCTGCACGATTTCAGCGGCGCGCCGCGCTTGCTGATGCAAAACAGTAATCTGTTTGCGCCGGGCCTCGCTGGTCTCGCCTTCTTGCAGCAATTCTGACAGGCCCAGAATGCTGGTCAGCGGATTGTTGAGTTCGTGCGCGAAGCCGCCGATCATCTGCCCCATGGCGGCGAGACGTTCGCTCTGAATAATCTGCTGTTCCAGTTTTTTCTCCATGGTCACGTCGCGGACGGATATGATCACGCCGGTCGGCCTGCCGCCTTCGGCATCCAGGAGTGGGCTTGCCATGCCGAGCATCGTGCGCCAGCCCCCGTCTTTGTGCCGAGAGCCGTATTCGCATGACGTCAGTGAGCTCTGACCGGTTGCGACCGTGCGATAGAGTTTGGCCAGTTCGGGCGAAGTGTTTTCCGCGTCTTCGACACTTTTGCCCAGAAGATATTCGGGACCGTAACCGAGAAGTTCGCCGATGCGCGCGCTCACGAAGGTGTATTGCCCCTTCAGATCGAGCACTAGAATCAGATCCGGAAAACTCTCCAGCAGATGACTACGGAACTCTTCCTGACGGCGTAGCTTCTGCTCCAGGGCGTACTTTTCCGTGACATCGACGAGCGTGCCCTGATAGCGGACAACTCGTCCCGCTTCAATCACGCCGCTTGATGTGTCCAAGCACACCGCGACACCGCCATCCTTGCGCAGAAGTCGAACCTCGCGCGTGCGCGTGCGTCCACTCTGGCTGCCGCCGCGTACCAGCACCGGATCCCCGCCAGCATCGACACCCAACCGCTCGGGTGGCAGGCTCAACAGGTCTTCTTTGCTGTCGTATCCCAAAATCGAGACCAGCGCTGGATTCACCTCGAGCAGTCGGCCTTCTGTGTTGCTGATGTACACGCCTTCCTGCAGAGATTCGAACAACTGCGTGAAGCGCTGCTCTTTTTCCCGATGCCCGGTGATATCTCGCGCCAGCACACTGGCACCGGTTACGTCGTTGCCTTTGAGGATGGCGTTGATCACGCAATCGAAATAATGCCGGCGCGAGTCGCTTTTCAGCTGGACTTCAATTACTCCAGACCAGTTCCGCTTCTCGAGAAAGCGTGCCAGATTCCCCGTTGACTCTGCATGCAACGGTACGCCCAGAAATTCGTTGAGATTGTGACCAACCAACTCGGAATAAGTGACACCGAGAATTTCCGAGGTTCTCCGGTTCACCGTTTTCATGGTTCCATCGAGTGAGATGGCGAGCGCGGCATCATCGAGAGAATCGATCAGCTCCTTGAAGTTGCGTTGCGAACGCATGATCAGCTGGCCGAGTTGGTCGAGTTGTTCTTCCGAGGGTGTGACCCCTCCTCGATCTTGAAAGCCCTTCAGAATCTGCTTAAGGTCGGAGACTTCGCGCTTGCGTCCGAACGCGTAAGTGGCAAATAGGATGGCCAGCAAAAAGAGTCCGGCTGGAATCGCCCACAACCGGTAGGGAAGGTGGAGATCCTCCAATTGTTGCCACGACAATACCGCGACCGCTGCGGCAAGCAAGACGAGCATACCAAGTGCCCATCGCCACAGCTGGCTCTCTTCGCGCTCCAGCTTGCCAGGCGCCGGATCGGGCCGGTTTGAAGGGGGACGTTCGTCGAGCATCAGAAGACTCCGCTGACTGTCGATCGGTCTCACTAAGAAATGGGCAGCCAGGAACTAGCCAACCAGAATTAGCCAATCGACCTTCTTCGCCAGATTGCCCCTTAGCGTAGCACCGAAAACGGCTGTTCACGACAGAACGTTATGTCCGGTTCCATGGCGGTAACCGGGTGGTAGCCGTCACCGCGATGTGGTTTGACTACGGCGATGTGTCGGCAAGCATCTCCCATCCGCGCTTCCCCTTCCTGTGCCCACCTCTGCGCTCTCATGCTCTATAAAACTCTCAGCGCTGCCGTTTACGGCATTTCACGCCAAGACCATCGAAGTGGAAGTGGACGTTGGCGGCGTCAAAATGCCCGAAGACCACTTCCCACCGTTGGCCTGCCCGATGCTGCCGTCCGCGAAAGCGGTATTGCAACCCACAAATGCCGCCACAGTTGATTCGCAAATTCCGGCGGTGGCCCGCACGATTGCCGATCTCGACGGTGTTCTGCAGCTCGAATCGAAACGCATTGCGGAGAAAATTCAGTATCGAACGCTGGATCGGACGTTCTGGGCGTGAGCGGCTGTCGTCAGGCGGCGCGGGGGGAGTAGCTAGGTTTGAATCAGGCAAGAAATGGGATCTACCTCAACCCTTCTACCAAGTAAAGGTCTCCGAGCGTTCGATGGAAGCCATATACATATGTCTTCCCATCTGGTGTCATCAGGATGGGTCCGATGGTGGAAACGCCGGTGGGATCGAGCGGAGCAATCTGCTTCAAGACGCTTTTCTTGCCCGTGGCCAATTCCAGTCGATAAACCTTGGCAGGTACTTCGCCGGTCCGGTAAAGAGAAATGGCGCGGCCGTCCTGACTCCAACTAATGGGAACATCTCCGGATTCCCAACCGGCAACGACTCGCGGGTCGCCTGCCCCCGTCGTAGAAAACAGGTAGCTTTTCTGGTCGGGGCCAATCCCCACGACGAACTGGCCATCCGGCGAAACCGCGAAGTTCTGCGCATCGACCCCCTCCGGGGAAATCGCCTTCGGCGTGCCTCCCGAAATATCCTCCATATAAAAGCGAACGCCGTGCCCCGGTTCATTCCCCGAGAAGACAAAGCGCTTGCCGTCGGGAAACCACCTCGCCCACTGATGGTTAATCGAATCGTTGGTCAACGACTGAGTTTCACCCGGTCCGGTGGGCAACAGGCGCAGTTGGCCGGGCGAGAGTGGCGTTACCACCAGGACCCATTTTTGATCGGGGGACAGAGCCGAAGCACCACCTTCGCCGAGTCGAATTGCCGGCGAGCCGTCGGTGTTTCGAATATAAACCGCATAAGTCAGATCCTGCGCATCTCCGTATTGCACCCCGCCGCCGATTCCTTCCTCATCGAAAAGAAGAGTCTTGCCATCGGAGGAAAGGTCGGCGGGATAGGAATAGTCAAGCCAGGAAAGGTCTCGCTCTTTGGTCTCGCCTGCGCTCAGAGCCATGACCTCTCGCCGGCGGTCGGCCCGAGCCAGCAGAACCCGTCCGTCGCGCCAGATATCGAAAATAACCAGCGAACCAGGCACCCGTGTCACCAAGCGTTGCTTCCCCGAAAGCGTCACCGCGGTGATGTAGTGAAACAGTCCCAATTCACTGGCGGTGAACCAGACTTCCTGGCCGTCCGGCGCCCAAGCAAGACCCTGCGTACCGTACCACTCTCGGGTTAGCTCGCGCTTGTGACCGGAAACATCGACGACGGCAACGGATCCGCCATCATCTCCCTGGTTGGGATGGTCCATGAAGGCAACGGAGTCGCCTTTCGGGGAAACTCGGGGATAACTGATCCAGCCGCCGCTGGTTTCGTAGAGGACCTTGCCAATGGGATACTCGAGGCGGTCGCGCCCGTCCACATTGCGCACGACCGCCAGATTATTTCCTTCGGGGGACCAATCCGCCCATTCGACATCCTCGAGAATGGGCCGGGGTGCGCCGCCCGCGATGGGCGCTCGGGCCAGTGTGCCGACATTGATCCATGTTCCGACGGGATGGCTCCCTAAGGAAAGCGCCATCTCACCCTTCGATGAAATTGCTAGAAGCTCGGCGCGGCCGAGTCCCAAAGAGCGCGACTCGACCATTCCCTGTCGTGCGGAGAATGTCTCCACCGGATTTCCCTGCCATGCGGCACTGTACAAGATCGTCTGCCCATCGGGCGCAAAGCGGGCCGAGCGAATTTCGCCGCGGCGAAAAGTAATCTCGTGATATAGCGGCGCGCTGGCGGCGGAAGATCCCCACAAGTGTTTGCCTACCATCAGCCCGATTGCAAGAGTGATGAGAAAACCGCCGGCGATCAGCAGCGGCAGGAGCCAATCGCTCGTCGTGCTCTCCGACTGGATGAGGGCGGTCTTTTTGAGGCCGCTAGTTCCTGTTGCTGGCGCAATACCATGCACTTCTGCGCGCGAAGAGTCGGTGTCACGTCTCAGGCGCTTCAGGTCGGCACGAATCTCGGCTGCGCTTTGGCAACGCAACTCCCTGTCTTTTTCCAGCGCCTTGTTCAGGATAATTTCCATCTGCGCCGGCAGTGCCGGATTTGACTGGATTGGTGGCGCTGGTATCTTGTTCAGAATGGCTTCAAAGATTACCGCCGACGTAGCTCCCGAGAAGGGCTGTTTGCCGGTAGCCATCTCGTAGAGCACCACACCGAAAGAAAACAGATCGCTGCGCTGATCGAGCGATTCGCCACGTGCCTGTTCTGGCGACATATAGCCGATGGTTCCCATCGCCGTTCCCGGAGAGGTGAGTTGATCGGGACTGACGGCAGTTACAGGCCCTGCCGTCGGGATCGAGCCATCCACGAGGTCGTGCCCTTGCGGGGTGAGTTTCGCCAGACCAAAATCAAGAACTTTCGCCTGACCTCTCTGGGTGACAAAGATATTCGCAGGCTTGATGTCGCGGTGAACAATTCCACCAGAGTGCGCCGCATCAAGAGCGTCAGAGATCTGAACTCCCAGTTCGAGCAGTTGGGCAGTTTTGAGCGGCCGGCCCTCGATCATGTGTTTCAGCGTCGACCCCTCCAGATATTCCATGGCGATGAAAGCCTGCCCATTTTCCTGGCCGACGTCATAGATGGTGCATATATTTGGATGGTTCAGGGCGGAAGCCGCCTGAGCCTCACGCTGAAAGCGGCTCAGGGCTTGAGGATCTTTGGCGACGTCATCGGGCAAAAATTTGAGTGCGACAAAGCGGTGCAGCCGGGTGTCCTCTGCCTTGTACACCACGCCCATGCCGCCGCCCCCGAGTCTTTCGACAATGCGGTAATGCGATATAGTCTGGCCGATCATTCAGATCATTAGGAAGATACGGGGCTTTGGGTCGCTCCATCTTAAGGGCGAGGCGATCTCCCGTCAACGAAATGCGAGTGCCCAACCCGGAGAATGGAGCTGGGACTATGAAGAAGGAAGAGCCGCGCATTCTATAATTGTCCCTGGAGGCCTCATGCCGGGCTGGGGAACGGGCAGCTTCGAAAACGAGGACGCGCAGAATTTCCTTGGGGTGTTGCATTCAAAGCAACCAGAGGATCTTCAGGAAATCCTGGTCCGCATCGCCGATCATCCGGAGTATCTGGATGCGCCCGAGAGCAGCGTCGCAATCGCGGCTGCCGAGGTCGTGGCTACGGCGAAAGGTAATCCTCCGCAGACGGTGCCGCGCGAAATTGCAGAATGGGTGGGCAAGGTCGAGGGTGCGCCGAGTGCGGAAATGTCCGAGGTGGCGCAGCGTGCGGTTGGCCGGGTGCGAAGCAACTCCGAACTCAAAGATTTGTGGCTTGAGGCGGAGGGGCTGAATGAGTGGAGCGCGGCGCTTCGGGATTTGGAAAACAGACTCGCCGGTTGAGCGCTCTACTGGAAGGGTGCAGGTTAGTCGGCGGCAGCCCCGTTCGTTGAACTGCCGTCGTCGGCAGTGTTGTTCTTTTCGGCCTGTCGTAGGCGCAACGCACGGTTTGAGGGCAAGCCAGCATCGCGGATCTTGTACAACAGCGCACGATAGCTGATGCCTAGGGTACGAGCCGCCTGCTTACGATTCCAGTGATGCTGTTGTAGCACCTTCAGGATGACCTTGCGTTCCAGTTCGCGCACACACTGGCGCGTTAGCTTCTTCAGAGAAATCGGCCCATCGAGCGAAATTTCGGGATTGAAAAAATCCGGCTCGCGCGATACCAGGTCGTTGGTGATCACTTCTTCATGGCCCAGGATCACGTAGCGCTTAATCAGGTTCTCGAGTTCGCGGATATTTCCCGGCCAGTGATATTTCTGCAGCACGGCCAGCACTTCACCGGACAAGGGCCGAGCGCGACAGTTGAACTTGCGGTTGTAGTATTCCAGGAAATAGGCGCACAAGTCTTCAATGTCGCCACGGCGTTCGCGCAGTGACGGCATTCTCAGGTTCACAACGTTGATGCGGTAGTAAAGATCCTGGCGGAAAGTTCCCGACTCGATCTCAGCTTCCAAATGGCGATTGGTCGCGCACACTACCCGCACTTCTACCTTTTTGTCTTCCTGAGCGCCGATCCGGCAGAACTGTCCATCTTGCAGAAGTTGTAGAAGCTTCGATTGCAGCGAGGGGTCGAGTTCGGAAATTTCGTCGAGAAATAGCGTTCCGCGGTGGGCCAGTTCGACGCGCCCAGGCTTCGAGCCAACGGCGCCGGTAAAGGCTCCTCGTTCGTAGCCGAACAATTCGCTTTCGAGGAGTGTCCCAGGAATCGCCGGACAGTTCACTTTGACATACGGCCCTGTCTTCCACGGAGACAGTCCGTGGATCAGCCGGGCGATGATGTCTTTGCCGGTTCCGCTCTCACCCGTGATCAGCACCGGAACATTCGCAGCGGCTACTTTCCCTAGACGCGAACGAACCGACTGCATGAGTTCGGAGTGGCCAAAAATAATCTGGTCCGGGGGAAGTTCACCAAGCGACTGCGCCAGCGTGCTTACCGAGAGTGTCATAAAGATTGAGTACCCCATCGCGGGTGCAGGATCCATCCGCATGCATTAAAAGTGCATCCCAAGCACCAAATCGGGGAGGAGAATCGGGGGGCTGGGAAGATTCGTGTTAAATACTCAACTAATGAACAACTTAGATTGATGATATCCCCAGAGTGCCGATTGATGGCATAGCACTAACGTGCCACTCCGGGGAGAACCGGGGAAGGGAAAAATAGTTCACACCGCAGAACCGGCTTTTCTCAAATGCTTGCCGGAAAGAGCTGCGCCGTTCGTGCTCAGAGCCCGGGCGAACTTTACACCAATAAGATGATACCCATCGAGGTGCGCTACCCAGATCGCCTTCGCCTGCATGATCCGCGAACCGGCTCTCAAACCGTTTGCAGGGCCGATCGGAGCGCTCGGCACCTCCAGTGAAACCAGTGCCGATTTCGGCAAAGAACGCCGAACTACCACCAATGCGCCCCCCGGGGAGATGTTAATCGCCGTAGCAAACTCCAGCGAATCCTTACCGCCCTCCCGCGTGCGAACAAAAACCGGTATCGAGAGCTGCAACCGGGCCCACTTGCGTTCTTCCTTCTTAGATATGCGATGAGGCACGGCCAGAACCACCTTGAAAAAGCGAACAGAACGCTCGAAAGACCGCATCTTAGGGGCCAAACCCGGCGGAAGCCGAAAACTGCCTGAAATCGCCGCAAACCTCGCCACCAACACGCCGATTAGTGAGGCAACCTGGGAATTCCGAAATTAGGAAATGACTCTGGGTTGTACCGATAGAGTGCAACATTTTTCCCATTGGTATCGGTTTTGGAGTGTTTTCAATTGACACTCTGATGCACCTAACATAGAATGTTCCTTATCCCCACGTTTTGAAGGTAGTAGATTCCCCCCAATTCCGGCGCTCACTTCCCATGGCTTCAATTCCCGATAAAGCCGCTGCCCCCGCTGGCGACGGTCAACTACCCCCTGGGACCGCTTCCGGAGCCAATTCCGCAGAAAACGTCGCATTGGCACTCGAGCTCGAACAACTGCGCGATCGTTTCCGCAAGACGACGAACGCACTCGCCTCGGCCGCTCATGATCTTAAGACGCCCCTGGCCATACTCAACGGCTACATTGAACTCTTGCAAAGTCAGAAACTTGGACCGCTCAATGTTCGTCAGCGCGAAGTGATGGGTGACATGTTTTCCAGCGGACAGCGCTTGCAACACTTCATACAGGATTTTCTGACCTTCAGCGTGCTCGAGACCGGCGAAATGCGGATGCAGTACATCGAGGGCGATATGAATGCATGCCTCTCCGAAGTTTGCCGGTTGTGGTCAGGCCGATTCCAGGAGCGTGGTCTGGCTCTCTATTTCCTGGCCAATGACAAGCTGACTCCATTCGCGTTCGACGGACCGAAGATCCAACGCGTGGTTTCGAATCTTCTTGAAAATGCGTCGAAGTACACGCCTCAAGGCGGGACCGTCTGGCTGCATGCTGAACCTCACATGTGGGAGCGGCGCGGGGTAAGCAACTCCACGGTCAACGGAGATCGTCGCCGTCAATCGACTGACATTCCTAACGCGGTCAAAGTCAGTGTGGCGGATACCGGCCCGGGAATCCGGCCGGAATTTCACCTGGAAATCTTTGATGATTTCTTCCGCCTCCAGGACAGCGAAGCGGCCGAGGGCATGGGCTTGGGACTTGCTATCTCCCGTCGCCTGCTGCAAGGCATGGGCGGCAAGATCTGGGTCGAGAGCGAACTCGGCGCAGGCAGCAAATTTTCTTTTCTCATCCCCCAGAAACCAATTCCGAGCACTCCGTCACGAGGAAACAAATGAGCGAACCCGCCAATATTTTGCTGGTGGATGATGAACCGGGAATGTTGCGCTACATCCGCACCCTGCTGGAAGTGGATGAGCACAAGGTTCAAACCGCCAGTACCGGCGAAGAAGCAGTCGAGCATGTCCAGAAAGGGCTCGAGCCCGACATGGTGTTGCTCGATCTACTCATGCCCGGCATCGATGGGCTCCAGACTTTAGAACAGCTTCGCCAGCTCCGGCCCGGATTGAAGGTCGTCATGCTTTCCTGCGTCAACGACACACGCAAAGTCGTGCAGGCGATGCGTCTTGGCGCGGTCGATTATCTGACCAAGCCGTTCCAGAAAGCCGAACTGGATGCGGTCATTGGACAGTGTGTCGGCACCGCCAAAGGAGAAACCTACGCGGGCGATATCGAAGAACTTTGCGACGATGTGTTCTTCGTGGCTGCCAGTCCGGCAATGAAGAAGATCCGCTCGCAAGCCGCGCTCGTTGCTAACGTTGATATTCCGGTGCTGTTGCTCGGGGAAAGCGGTACCGGCAAGGAAGTGCTTGCGCGCTTGATTCACAAACTTTCGCCGCGCGCGCACCGCACATTTCTCAAAGTGAACTGCGCGGCGGTACCTGCTGACCTGCTCGAAAGTGAACTCTTCGGATATGAAGCAGGAGCTTTCACCGGCGCCACGCACGCCAAGCCCGGTAAATTTGAACTGTGCAACAAGGGCACTATCCTGCTCGACGAAATCGGCGAAATGCCGCCCGGACTACAAGCAAAGTTGCTGCACGTCCTTCAGGATCAGTCGTTCTCGCGTCTCGGCAGCCGCACCATGGTCAAAGTGGACGTCCGCATCCTGGCTGCCACTAACATTAATATTCCTGAAGCACTGGCCAACAAGCGTTTACGTGAGGATCTTTATTACCGTCTGAACGCATTCACCATGTCGCTGCCTCCGTTGCGCGATCGCAAGGAAGAAATCCCGATCCTGCTGAAGCATTTCATGTCCCGTATGTCCGAGTCTTATGCGCGCCCGCCGTTACCACTTTTGCCTCCTTTGATGGAGGCGTGTCTGCGGCATTCCTGGCCCGGCAACCTACGTGAGCTTAGCAACTTCATCAAGCGCTATCTAGTCTTGGGAGATGCGACGCTCGCAGCATCTGAATTGCAGCCCCGCTCCGATGGCGGCGCGGGACAGCATGTGGATGGCAGAAGCGCAGCCGCGGGCGTTGACTCGTCCGGTGGGTTGAAATCGCTGTCGCGCAACGCCAAAGATGAAGCGGAAGCCGAAGCGATCGCCCGCGCCTTGGAAGAGACCAACTGGAATCGCAAACAAGCCGCGGCGCTGTTGAAGATCAGTTATAAAGCATTGCTCTATAAGATCCGCCAATACGGCATCGCGCAAAGCCGCAGCACGCATAAGTTGTCGGCGGGAGCTTAGTTATCGCGCGGGCGAGCCCGCGCCAGTCGAAGCAGAACCCTATGCTAGTAGCTAAGCGGGTTTGGTGCGGATAAGAGGACTCGAACCTCCACGACCTTGCGATCACTAGGACCTGAACCTAGCGCGTCTGCCAGTTCCGCCATATCCGCATAAAAAGAAAAAAATCGGCAGGGCCCTTTTATAGGGCGACTACACTAATATCTACTGGCTGGCGTGTCGCTGTCAAACGAGCGCCGCGCCGAAACAGTCGGGTGCGCTTGAGCGAAGACCATGGAAAATACCGCCAATAAAATCCCAGTCGAAATAGCCAAGGAACTGCGCACGCTTGCGCACGATCTGAGCAATGCGCTCGAAACCATTGTGCAAGCGACCTACCTGATTTCCCAGGCAGGTCCGCCTGAAAGCTCACGTCGCTGGGTTGAACTGATCGATCAAGCCTCGCAGGACGCGGTACGGATCAACCACAAATTGCGGCAAGTGCTGCGCGCGCAGAATTAATACTGTGTCGGCATGTTTCGCCATTAGAGTTTGGGTTGTCGTCCTGAGCGCCGATCTATGCACTTCGCGGCGTGATGCATAGGTCCTTTTACGCGCCCAGGATGACAAAGTAGATTTATTTCTTCAAACTCGCGGGATCTGCGGGCTAGCCCAGCTTCGCATCCATGGTGACCTTGGCATTCAGCACCTTCGATACCGGACAGCCTGCCTTTGCATTTTGCGCTGCCGTATTGAAGGCTTCCGCGCTCGCGCCGGGTACCTTCGCGACTACATCCAGATGAACGGCAGTGATGGTCCAACCCGCCTCAAGTTTTTCCATGGTGAGCGTCGCTGCGGTATTAATGCTCTCGGGCGTCAGTTTCGCGCCTTCCAGTTGCGCCGACAACGCCATCGAAAAACACGCCGCGTGTGCGGCTGCAATCAGTTCCTCGGGATTCGTTCCGGGGGCGTCTTCGAAGCGCGTGGTGAACGAATACTTCGTGTTCGAAAGAATTCCGCTGGCGGATGAAACCGTCCCCTGTCCGTCTTTAAGACCACCCTTCCATACCGCACTCGCTTTGCGTTGCATGCCGATCTCCTAAGTCGAGAATTAAAAAGAGGTTCTCACCTATTGTAGAAGCTGGGATGGAATTTGGCGCAAGGCTCGACAGCAATTTCAGCCGAAGGAGAGTTTGGTCTCAGTAGAAATCGGAGCAGCTCAAATAAAAGCCGCACATTCTGCAAACCACTTTGCAGCTGTGACCGCGCAACTCGGTTGAGCAATTGGGGCAGACTGAAGAAGCATCCTGCTTCGGATTTGCGGCCACGGAATTCGAAGCCGCGAGATTCGGAACAGCAGTCGAACCTTCGAGGGCTCTCGGTGCGGTCGTGGAGCGGTACGAAGTGCCGGTCAAATCGGGCACGGAGTTCATAGCGCTTGTTGTAGCACAGAACCCGTCGTGAGAAAACACAAAACCCACTGCCGCGAGTGTGCGATAGGTTGCGCGCCTTCTGGACAAACCGGCGCCTCAGGTTCTACTGTAAGGCAGCCAAACGCATCAATGAAATGACGCGAAGAGCACACCGGAGCCTCCACGCCCCGCAACAGATTGAGCAAGTGGAAGACGAAATTCCACACCAGAAGAACCGTCATCCATATCGTCCCGACCCAAGCCAGCAGCGCCGCATTCTTGGGTGTCATGGACGGGAGTATGAACGTCGCCAGTGCCAGCCGCAACTATGAGAACCGAGGCATAGCAGGGGCAACTATGTCCGCACGGGTTTAGGCTCGTACTCAAAATCCACAAGTCCATCGCGGTAGTCCGCTAAACAGCGAAGCAGAGGAACTAGGGAATTCGGAGGACGATGAATACGGCGCGACCGCGCAGCCTTCCTTATCACAGGAAAGAACATGTGGCGGAACCATGATGACCGGGCAACTCGACTCGATAGGCGCAGCCAGCGATCTCGAAGTTTGATTGTCGACGTCCCAATCGCGGAGAAGGTCCCACTGGCGATATTGATAACAGGTGACTTACTAATTCGGGATACCACTGGCAGCACCGCTCGGCTTGCTCCGTAAAGTGATGGCATAAAAACAGACAATTTGACCCTTCGCTCGGGTGTAAAATCACGGCAGTGTACTGTCTGAGAGAGGGACTTGAAATGAGAAGCGATTGGGCGAACAAATTGGGTGCAGCGCGTGGTTGGTTGCTCGGAGCCGCTGTCGTTGTCGCAGGGCTCATCTGCCTGTTACGTCGCTAAAGCGACCAAAGCTCCTCCGACTCCGGCCTCAACTCGCTCCGTTTGAAATCGGAGACCCAGTTGTCCCGCAATGTGCCATGACATGAAACCCATACGGCGCACGGGGAAATCGAGTCTCTGGCGGCGGAAATGATGTCACTCGGTCTGCCCTGCGATATCGAACCTTCTGGTTTTCTTGTCAGCGAACAGAAACTCGTAGACTTGAATGGACTCGTAAATGGTTTTGTGCTCGTCCTTAATGAGCTTCGCCTTGTAGTCCCCGAGTGCCAAAATCGCGCCACTGGCACATTCGCACAGCAGTTCGTATTGTTTCCCGTCGATGACTACGCTCAGATCTTGCCGGCCGACAGAGCCGATGGTTCGACGAACTGACGTGGATATTGATGGTGTACTCGTCCGGAGTGGGGTCCCCACCGGCCCAGGCGTGCGCGGACAAGAACAGCAATACAGTAAGTGTGATCTTCTTCACGGAGTTCCTCGTTTCTGTTTGTTGAAATAAAGAAACCTACTGCGAACTCTGTGCAGCAAACCTCACGCTACTACGCCGCTTTCTTCTCCTGCGCCCGTATCTTCGCCCACCTCGCTCGCTGCGCCGCCGCGATCTTCCGACGTGCTGAGGCTGACACTGTGCGTTTTGCTGGAGCCGATCCCACTGACTTCGCTACCACCGCGAGTGGCTGCGAGTTCTTCCGAATGCTCGCCCATCGCGCCTTTTGTGCCAGCGCCATTTTCCGGCGCGAAGCGATGGAAATAATTCGTTTCTGTGGGGTTGTCTTGCTAGGTCCTGCTGCTTTCGTACCGCTCAATGACTCGATCCCCGCAATGATTTGGTCTAACCTATCAATTTCTATCTGCGCGTGCCTGCGCTTCTGACGAAGCTCCCTTAATGCATTCTCTAAATTCGACATGATCAACCCCCTCGGGTATTTTGATGCGGACTAATTGTAATCGACGGGAGTGGCTTGCCTATTCAACTTCAAAATGATTATTTAAACTGCCAGAAGGAGTGACAATGTAACAATGTCTTCCTCATCCAGCAGAAAACACGCGGTCACCAGCGGGGCGAGTGATCAGCCACCCGTCCCAGAACCTACATTCGCCGAGCGAGCACGAACTTTGGTGTACATTTTCCGCATTGGAAGCCTCTCGACTCTTTCGCGCAAACAGCCGGGGTTTCCTTTCGGATCAGTTATGCCGTATGGACTGGACGAACATGGACGTCCCATCTTCCTCATCAGCACGATGGCGATGCATACGCAGAACTTGCAGGCAGACCCTCGCTCCAGCTTACTTGTGACACAGGATGACGCTGGCAGTGATCCGCTTGGAGCGTCGAGAGTCACTCTGATAGGAAATGTTCTGCCAATTCCGGAGGCAGAGGTCGCTGATGCCCGCCAGCTTTACTTAGCACGCTATGCCAGCAGCAAATATTGGGTGGATTTTGAAGACTTTTCTTTTTACCGCATGAGCGTTGTGGACATCTACTACGTTGGCGGCTTCGGGGTGATGGGGTGGGTATCTGCCTCCGAATATGGCCGCAGCAAACCCGATCCTCTTGCTGACTCAATGGCCGAGATCACTCAGCACATGAACACCGACCACAAGGATACGCTCGTCCTGCTTGCCCGGAAATTTGCTCGCATTGAGGCGCAGGAAGCGACGATGATCGCAGTTGATCGCCTTGGGTTTCGTCTGCGTGTGAAAACGGACGATGGCGTGCGAGGCGCTCGTATTGCATTCTTGCGAGAAGTGAGCAACCCGGCAGAAACCAGAAAGGTTCTGGTCGAGATGGTACAGCAAGCACGCTTGGGAGTCTGATGTTCGGTGGCCCGAACAAATCATGGTGAAGAATCGCTGATCCGTCCACCCAATATCCGACGTGACGAAGATGTCTTTGATCTGCTCAACCGTGCCGTAGAAGTCAAGAGTGTGACATGGTTTGAGTCATGTGGGAAGAACGACGCGCTGCTCAGTGTGAATGAACGGTTCGCCCGCAAGTTGCGTGAGCACGGGGTGAGTCTGGACTTGATCACGACATCGGGCGGCCACGATTGGCAGAGTTGGAACGCGGCGATGCCGGATTTTTTCAGGATTGCGGAGAAAGTTCTGCGGTAGCGAGGAAGACGGAACTGTTTTTGGGCGTACTTCGAGACATTTCAACCCTCGGCCCATTAAGGGTGAAACCCGCAACCCCATTTTATGCGGCCGTTCGCCCCCTTGTTTCGCCTCGGGCCGAGACGGTCAGCTCCTAGGCCCCGCAAACCAGCCTGAGTACGAGAGGATTGAACGAAGTACAACGCGGATATAATTGCGCCCATCGCATAAATCCACTCTGGGAAGCGCACGAACGAACGGCGGAGGGCGGAAAGAGCGGCATCAATGGACTTCAGTTCTGTTGCATCTCGAAACAGAAATCGTTCTTTGTGTCTTTCCGTCAACGCTATTTGGAAAAGACGGCGGTGAATGGAGGTGCTGTTGCGAGCAATATTGATTTGCGGGCTGGCGATTGCCGCGAGTGCGTTGGGGCAAACCAGCGAATGCGCCAAGGTGACGAGGAGTGGCGACGAAGTCACAATGATCGCCGATAGCATCAGGGTAGTGGACTCCATT
>Ga0209530_1000016_pt1 | contig 134520 bp, 101 predicted proteins | sample BlaSpr_A8_Ref_O1_FD_187987 | JGI IMG/M metagenome (GOLD analysis project Ga0209530, IMG submission 187987) | Forest soil microbial communities from Thunder Bay, Ontario, Canada - Black Spruce, Ontario site 2_A8_Ref_O1 (SPAdes) (version 2) | ecosystem: Environmental > Terrestrial > Soil >...
CTCCTCCAGCGAGGAGATCATCGGCGCCATGATCTGAAGGTTGCCGAACGATGAAGCGCGAAGAATCGCGCGCAATTGAGACTGCATCAGTTCCTGATGCTCGGTATAAATGCGCACGCCGCGATATCCAAGAAATGGATTGTCTTCGGGCGGAAGATTCAAGTAGGGCACGGCCTTGTCACCTCCGATATCGAAGGTGCGAATGATTACAGGCCATCCCGCAGATGTGCGTGCTGCCTCCGCGTAAATTGCGAACTGTTCTTCTTCTGACGGGGCGTCTGCCCGACCCATAAGCAGCATCTCGGTGCGAAACAATCCTATTCCGTCCGCCCCGTTTTCGCGAGCCAGTAGCAACTCTTCGGACGATGATGCATTGGCGGCTACCTCGAGCGTTTTGCCATCCGCCGTACTGGTTGGTCCGGCGGCATGATGCAACGCCTCCTGTCTTCGATTAAGGGTTCTCTGCTCGCGCTCGTAAAAACGCTGGACTGAAGAAGATATTTGGGGAACAACAAACCCTCGATTGGCGTCGACAACCACTTCCCGTCCGGGCGAGAGTACAAGCCGTGCGCTTTGCACCCCCACCAGGGCAGGAATTCCTTGAGAGCGCGCCAGGATCACCGTATGTGAGGTGGTAGCGGAATACTCCAGCACGACTGCCTTCAACCACCGCCGGTCGAGGGAAAGAAATTGTTGAGGCGCCAACATCTCGGCGACTACCACGGAGGGCTCTCGCAGTTCAACTACCGCGCGTCGTTCTCCGCCGTGGATTTCGTCGAGCAACTGCAAGCAAATTTCCTCGATGTCCGAAGCGCGCTCTCGGATGTAGTCGCTTTCGGAATGTCGCAGAAGATCGGTGAAGAATTCGCCGGTTGCCAATACCGCTTGCTCGGCTGATTTACCCCGCGCCACTAGCTCGGTCAGCTTTTCAGCAAGGAAAACATCACCTACCATGGCCAGCTCAGCTTGCAGTATCGCCGCGCCGCCTGGAGAAATTTGATGGTTAAGTTTTTCCTGAATTCGTTTGTGAACCGCAGCGATTGCATCCTTGATCCGCTGCAATTCCAGTTGGGGATCGGTTGCGGCAGAGGTGTCCGAGGAGGACGGTAACACGGCACCGTTCATGATCACCACTTTGCCTTGAGCAACTCCTCGGCTGACCGGCAATCCAAAGCTGCACTCGACTCCCGCCGCCTGCAGAACGCGGGGAGGCGTGGTGTTGCGAGCAATCGATTCGGCTACGGCTAGAGGAGCGTCACATTGGGGAAGAGTTTCCTCGACAAACCGACGCAGCGATGCGTGCGCTGATTGCTCGTCCGGTCCCTGGATCCGGATCACGCACTGATCGCCGTGTCTGACGTCAGCGGCGATGACGGCCAAGACGCTCTTCAAATTGGCAAACATACCGTTGCGCAGATTGGTCAGTACGCACTGGGCGGCGAACTCGTTCGCCACCTCTGCCAGACGGCTCGCGGGGCGTGCGTGCAGGCCACTGGAAAGAGAGCAGGAAAATACGAACTGCTCGGACGTACTGATTTCGTGCTTCATATCGAACGCTGAATTTTTGCGAAAATGCTTTCCGGGTTCTTTAATGCTTCTTGCAGGGGTACTTGGATAACCTTCACGCCATTGAATCGTTCTCGCCCCTCTACCTCAATATCGACGGCGAAAATGGCGATGTGAGCTTGGCGGATGTCGCTTTCTGTCAGGTTGTTTTCGATGCCCATTGCCCCTTGGGTTTCGACTTTGATTTCATGGCCAAGAGTTTTCGCGGTTTTTTCCAATCGCGCGGCTGCCATGTAAGTGTGGGCGATGCCCGTAGGACATGCGGTGACGGCAACTATTTTCATGTGGCCTTCTGCCTCTCTTCCGTTATTCTCTTGCTTCTCGTTTTCAGTAAGACAATCAAAATTGCGGTCACGATCGTTCCTGTCACAATGGCCAACACAAATGAGATTCTGTGATCAACAACTGGTAAGACGATGGGACCACCGTGCGGGGCGTGATCTCCCACTCTTCCGACCATGGCGATCACCGACGCTACGGCAGAGCCAGCCACGATGCTGGGTATCACACGAATCGGGTCTGCAGCGGCGAACGGAATCGCTCCCTCTGTAATCCCGATCAGCCCCATAGCGATGGCAGCGAGACCGGCTTCCTGTTCTTCCGTGCTCCAAAGTTTCTTGCGGATCAACGTCGCCAGTCCCATTCCGAGCGGAGGAGTACAAATCGCCGCTGCACACGCGCCCATGATTAGATAATTTCCTTCTCGGATCATTGCTGCGCCAAAAAAAAATGCCGTCTTGTTGATCGGGCCACCCATGTCAGATGCAATCATGGAACCGAGAATCAGTGCCAACACGACGTCATTACCGGTGCTCATGGACATCAAGCCATGATTGGCTTTCTCCATGAGCAGAGCGATGGGAACTCCGATAAATTTCACCATCAGAATGCCGATAAATGTTCCCGAGAGAATGGGAATTACCAGAATCGGCATAATCGGCCGAAGATACTTCGATACGGGCACCTTCTTTAAAGCTTCCACGACGTATCCCGCGAGTAACCCCGCGAACATCGCGCCCAGAAAGCCGGCGCGCACTTCACCCGAGAGATAGCCACCAAGAAATCCGGGCAAAATGCCGGGTTTGCCAGCGATTGAATAAGAGATGTAGCCGGCCAGTACAGGCAACATCAGGGTCAATGCTGCGGATCCGATATCCAAAATCAGTTTGAGACGCGGCGCCTGCGAAAAATCGGGGCCCGAAGCAGTCATCGGGGCGAAAGCGATCGCAAAGGCGATTAAGATCCCTCCGCAGGCGATGAACGGGATGGCATACGAAACGCCCGTCAGTAAGTGCCGCCGTAAATGTTTTAGCGAGTTAAGCATCTTAAAATTCTGCGGTGCAAAAAGCCCATATCTGGCGGCGTTCCATCCATTGTTAGTACCGTCCACCAGCGTGCCGTTTTCCGCGAATCGCCCGATTCAATCTTATGGATGACCGGTATCTTAGATGGATAGCCCGCCCTCCCATTAGGAAAACGATTCTCCTCACACGGAGCGCTCTAGTATGTGTGATTAGTCCCGCGTATGGAAACAGGAGAGATGGAACGTTTATTGCACTCAGCTAACCTTTCGTTTGGCACAGTTGAATAACCCACACAACTATGCTCCTACTAAGCTCGTAACGCGCTTTGCGTCCGATATTCTGTCGGTGTGATCTTGCAGATTTTCTTGAACACTCTGCAAAAGTAAGCCGTATCGCTGTAGCAACAACTGGAGGCGATCTCTTTCAGCGTCATGCCGTAATTCTGCAACATAAACTTGGCCCGGTTCACACGTACCAGGTTTAGGTAGTCATTGAAACGCATGAAGCCTTCCTTCCGGAACACGCGCGAGACGTGATTTGGCGCTAGATCGAAGTGCCGTGCGATGCTCTCGCGGGTGATCGGACTTTGAAAGTTTTCCTGTACATACAAACAAATGGATTCATAGGTACGAATCGCTTTCCGCGGCCCTTGTTTCTGGGGAGATTTCAGCAGCCGCAGAATAGCGTGCAGCAGGGACTCAGTCAGCAGGCTGGGAAACGCGCCTTTATCCTGATCCGCGGCCAGGACCATAAGGGCGGCAAGAACACTGTGAGTCGGCACATCGTAACCGCCGTGGACGCTAGCCTTTACCGCACAGGATGGGACCTGCGTTCCGCCTTTATGTCTTACCAGGCTGACACCAATCTGTTTTACGCCAAATAGAAACGTAAATACGTCCACGCGGCCCGACCAATCGGGTTTGTTCCATGCATGATCCGGTATGAACACCGCGTGTCCGCGAACGGGTTTAATCGTCTCAGTCCTGCCGTTGCGGGCGATTTCCATGGTGTGGCAACCAGACAATGGTACTGACAGGCGGGGAAAATTTGTGACGTACGCGAGCGGCGGCGGGACCGTGGTTTCGTCTCCAAAATGGGTGCGTCGAATCCTGGTCTCTCGAAGGAAGTTCTCCAGTTCGCGAATCAATATCCGATTCGCGGGAATCAATCGGGGGCTAGATCGGGTCCCAGTCGGTGTCACGGAACGTTACGTTAGTGCAATTAATGTTAAATGTCTACTATTTCTTTTTAAACTTGCTGCCCCCATACTTGCGGACCGTATCGCAGATTGATCCGCGATTCTCAAAGACAAAATTGAGTGCATTTCTCACTAGTCGTTGCCGAGAAGTGAACTGCGCATGGCTCAGAAGTGAGCGGATCGTCTGCTGGTTTTGAGGGCTTTGTGGTTTGTCATAACCGTTCGTTTGCAGATCTCAATCGCAGAGTTTGAAGGAGACCGCAATGAAGCGAGAGTCAAGTCCGACTGAAGGTTGGACGAGGACCGGGGCAGTGTCCAGTGCGATTATCGATCGCGTTGAGAGCCGGAGAAATGGCCGGAACTGCCAGGACTCGGCAACGATTTCCATCAGAGCACAGGAAATTCGCATACTCGATTCCATCCGAGGTGAACAGTGAAACACCGGACTCCAGCGTTGTCTCTCTGCACGCTCGCTTTCACTCTAGCGCTCGCAGCTCTCTGCGGCTGTGGTAACGGTATCGACAGTCTTCCGGGCACTGGTGGAAGCGGGGCGCTCACCGTGCAGTTATCCCAGGCGCCACCCGCAGTTCTGGCGTCTGGCGCGTCCGTAGGGCTCGCAGCAACTGTATTGAATGACAAAAATAATGCTGGTGTCACATGGACTTGTGCTCCTTCCGGAGCGTGTGGTTCCTTCAGTCCGACGAGCACCGGATACCAGATCGGAACACTCTACACCGCTCCCATACCGCCGCCGAATGCACCCGTCACTTCCAACTTGAACTATACCGTCACAATCACGGCCACCTCAGTAACGGATACTTCGCAAAGTGCGAATGCGACAGTCAGTATCTCGCAGCAGTACGCATTCGTGATGGCAGGGTACGCGTCATATGGCATGGTTGGCAGCGTGACGCTGGACGGACTCGGAAATGTCATCGGCGGCGAAACCGATTACTCCACAAGTGGAGGCGATGGAAACTTTCCGATCACCGGTACTTACACAGTCGATGCAACAACCGGTTATGGAAGCATGACTTGGAGTATTGCCGGTTGCTGCTCGCAAACCAACGCCATCACGGCCACTTCGAACTCTCATCTCACAATCGCCGAGGTTGATCAATTTGCCGGCCTTACTTTCGGAGGTACGGGCAGCATGGATCTGCAAACTGCGGGACCAACATTTTCCGCATCACAGGTTTCCGGCGGCTACTCCTTCACGCTGGCCGGTTATGACCAGGCTGAAGGCTTTAACGGAAGTTGGGGAGGCATCTTTACGGCGGATGGTGTCGGCACAATCAGTGGCGGCATCTTCGATACCAGCTTAGGCGGTGGAGCTTCCGGTTACAGCTCTACTCCGTTTACCGGGACATTTACTGCCCCGGACGTGAATGGGCGGGGCATCTTGGACCTCAGCAACGGTGCCAGTTATGTTTACTACATTGTTACGCCGGAAGTGCTGCGGTTAACGACAGTCAATGATTCCACAAACCCATCGACCGTCAATAATGCAGCGAATACTGGTAGCGCGTTTGGGCAGGGTTCTCTGATAGCCGGTGCTACCAACGCTGCCTTATTCGGAAATTATATTTTCAGTGATGCCGGATTCTCCAACGATAACAATGGCGGCGAACAAGGAGCTGCCGCGGGCCAATTTACCACAGATGGTAACGGGCACATTACCTATGGAGTCGCGGACATCAACGCCTTCGGATCGGTAACCACCGTATCCCTCGCCGGCTCTACATACGCCATTTCGGGTAGCCCGCGGGGCACAGTCAGCGGTCCCTCTGGACAGGCTTATAACATCTACCTGACTGATCCCGCCCTGAACCTTCTCGACCCAAATAACACCACTGGCACCGGGGGTGCATTGCTCTTGGAGGCAGACACGGCGGACACAATCGGGGTGGTGATTCCTCAGACTGCTAACAGTGCAACTATCGCCGGAGACTACGCCTTTGTTTTCTCGAATGAGGCAAATCCGCCGAACGCTGACGGCGGTTTCGACGGTGAATTTACGGCGCCGAGCTCCGGCGCTGGCACGTTCAGCGGTCAAGGTACCTACCAAACGATAATGGATGGATCGACCAATACCCTCGTTCCTCTGATTGGGCCTCTGAGCGGCGTGTTCGCTGCGGATTCCAGTAATCCAGGCCGCTTCACAGGTACAGTCACAACCACCCCCGCCTTATGGTCCAACACCCTTGCCGGGACTACACCCGGAACTCAATCTGTCTCTTACTATCTCGCCAACGGATCGCAAGGGTTTGTCGTGGAGACGGATTCGCTCGCGCCAGCAGTTGGCGCACTGGAGTTACAAGATATGCAGTCGGCAGCGGTGGCCAAACGCAAGCGTAGTAACAAGCAAAGCAGTCATCCTACAAATAATCAGTAGTTCGCCGAGGGGGCTGCGCGGCTGATCCATGGCCGCGCTGAGAAAGTTGCATACGCGGTGTAAGAACCTTGAGGAGGGTCTCAATGACGGTTTTGTCGAGCGTTAGACGTTGTTTCCGGTCCTGCATGATCGCCGGCCTGGCCGTCGTATGTCTGCCGCTTCTATTTTCCCCGCAGCATTCCGTGGCCCAGGAATTCAGGGCCACTTTGACGGGGCAAGTTACAGACCCCGATGGCAGAGTTGTGGCCAAGGCTACGGTCACTGCCGTTCACAATGATACGGGATCGGTCTATACCGCTGAAACCAGCGATGCCGGTGTCTATTACATCCCTTATGTTATTCCGGGTATGTACACGGTCAAGGCAACCGCATCAGGCTTTAAGACGGCGATTCAAGATAAGGTTCTCTTGCTGGCAGGCAAGTATTTTGCGCAGAACTTCAAGCTGGAGGTCGGCACCATCAATGAAAAGATGGAGGTCACCGCCGAACCTCCTATGATCGAAACCGCCGACGCCTCCGGCGGAACCATCTTGGATGAGAAGATTCTTCAGAATGTTCCGGTCCCGGGTCATCAGGTTTACATGATGATTGGCACGACGCCGGGGAGCCAGTTCACTACAACCACGTTTGGGCCGGGCGGCAATTCCGGAACGCGCGGCTGGGACAACACGAATGCCTATATTATCGGCGGCGGTGTCGATCCCACCGGGCAAAACAACGGCAGTAATACGGGCGGATTTAACCAGTTCATCCTTGATGGTACTAACATCACGCAACAGACTAGTTACGACAATCAGAATGCTGGCACGTGGAACGTGTCTCCTAACCTGGATGCCATCCAGGAAGTCAACGTCATGACCACCACTTACGATGCCCGCTACGGGCGAACCACTGGTGGTACCGTCAGCATCGTGAGCAAGAATGGAACCAACGCGTTCCATGGAACCGTGTACGAAGGTTATCGAGACGGCAACTTATTTGACTCGAATACTGCGACAAATAGAAATATATCCGGAGCGCCTACTCAGCAGCAGGTTGAGAACCAGTTTACCGGAACTTTTGGTGGTCCCATCGTTAAGAACAAGATATGGTTCTTCTTCAGCTTTGAAGGCTATCGACAATCCATTTCCAACACTGTAACCGAGGACTTGCCACCAGCCTATCTGCGGCCGGGATACTCAGGGTCAACCTGCCCGGATGGCACGCACAACTGCGTCGATTTCAGTCTGGTTCAGACGCTAGATCCCGGTTTTCTTACGGGGGGTGTACAGACGGACCCAAATGTCCTATATGGTATTACGCTTTTCCAGCCCGGCGACAGCACCAACGCGACCAACCCGAACAATGCGATTTGCTCCACGGGTGGATTGGTCAGCGCATGCGACCAGAATTCCGTGGTATATCCCAACGCTTTTACAGGGGGCGCGAATCGTAGCCCTCTGACTGGACAGCCGGGCAGTTTAATTCCCACAGGTCAAATCAACGCCACTGCGCTGGCGATTCTAAGCGCGAATTACATCCCGCTGCCGAATATCAAGGGCGCAGAGAACTTTGTCGGCGGATTCGGTGAGCCCGCAAACTTTTTTGCGATAACGCCGGATCTTTACAGTTACAACCAACCCATGATTCGTGTGGACTACAACACGAGTGAGAGGACGAAGTGGTACAGCTTCTACGAGTGGCAGAAAGGCCACGAAAATCGTAGCGGGAACGGCCTTAGTGGGGTCGCAAACAACGGCAACATCGATTGGACTCGAGAGAACTGGGCCGCCTCGGAGGATATGATTCACACCTTTTCCCCCACTTTTCTGGGTGATTTCAAAGTTTCGTTCTCCCGATTCGTGGCATCAGTTCCTGACGGCGATTTGTCGGCGGCAAAACCATCCAGTTCCATTGGACTCGATATGCCGCTGCCCCCCACTGCCACGATCAAAAATGTACCGGAATATAACATCAACCTAGATGGCGCAGCGAACCTGCCGACGGTCTTCGGCAACTCGAATAACCTGGATGCGACCACCAACGTTACGCTGGACGCGGACTTTACGAAATCCAAAGGTGCGCACAACATCCACTTCGGTGGTGGGGCCGCTTATTTTACCTACGGTAATCCCGGCAATGCCGGTAATGCCAACGGATTTTTCGGTTTTAGCGGACGATTTACCCAACAAGATCCGTTCAATTCCAATTGTTACCAGCCGACGAATTTTTCAGGCGGAGCCTCTACAGGGTTGGGCTCAGCCTGCAGCAGTTCGTACGCACCGAACGGCTCAGGATGGGCCGACTTTCTATTGGGTTTGCCCACATCTGGCGGGAGCGCCAGTCAGACTTCCAGCGGTGTGAATTGGAATGACTCACTTTTCGATTATCAGCCAGTTTGGAGCCTCTATGTGCAGGACGACTGGAAAGTCACCAGGCGTCTTTCACTCAATCTGGGTCTGCGCTATGACGTACAAATCGGTCTCAAGGAACGCCACAACGAACTACCCCGTGGCTTCTGTCCAACATGTCTCAGCCCGATGAACACCGATGGCGTTTTCCAGGGTAATGTTACAAATGCCAGTAATATCGCGCAGTGGGAGGCGGCAGGAATTGATGTAGCCTCGATCTCGAAAGTTCTGGGCGACACGGTCGTTGCCGGCGAAAATGGCCAGCCAAGAAACGCGTACAACACGGATTGGGGAAACATTGCTCCGCGGTTTGGTTTCGCTTTTTTGCTTAACCCCAAAACAGTGATTCGCGGAGGCTGGGGCTTTATGTATGGCGCAGGTCTCGAGGGCGGCGCGCCGATTGGCTACCAGCAAACTACAAACTACATCGACAGTACCAGTTCCATAAATCCGACACAGGGCGGAGCCGTTCCGTTAACGGCATCGCTGGGGCCGTACGGAGCGGGTGCGCCCTATCCAGCGTCATCTGCGTATCCTCTTGGCCTGCTGCCGCCGGTGGGTTCAGCCGGCGTTGCTCTGGCTGGGGTTGGCAGCGGCGGTTTGACCGTCGATACTCCGAAGCGTTTGATCCCCCGAACTCAGGTCATGTCGTTCGGCTTTCAGCGTGAACTGCCCGGGAAAATGACTCTGGATGCAAGATGGGCTGCCAACTATACGAGTCGGCTGCGCGCGCTGGAATGGTATAACGGCACGGTCACCTATCCGCAATTGCAGTACGCCCTGGCCTCTGGCAGCAACGTTTATAGCAAATTGGTCCCCAATCCTTACTATGGCGTCTTTTCCGAATCGTTTCCGAATGGTTGCGGAACCTCGCCCACCATTCAGGCACTCGCATTGTTGCTGCCCTATTCACAGTACTGCGGGACTAATGGAAGTCCCGGACCGGTCGGCGAATACAACGATCCGATCGGAAGGAACTGGTACAACGGATTGGAAGTTAAATTGACCAAGCGGACCTCTCATGGGTTGACTCTCAACGTGGCGTACACCTGGGAAAAGATCATGGATGGCAGCGGCTATCAGAATGGGTACCCTTATCAGGATATCAACGAGGTACATTGGATCTCGCAATTTGACCGCACCAATGTTCTGGCAATGACCGGAGTTTATGAGATTCCGGTAGGAAGAGGTAAAAGCTTCCTCTCGGCAGCGCCTCGGGCGCTCGACTACGCGCTGGGCGGTTGGACACTGGGCTGGACTTTTGCAGCGCAGAGTGGTAATCCGGTCGGGCTGAACCAAGGTTATGACTACTCGTGCGGCTTTGCCTCCCCGGGCGGATCCAGCGTCAAGCATTGGCTCAATCCTAATCTGGCCACGTCGGCCTGTTTCTCCAGTGTGCCGCACATCGGCGGCAGTAGCTTCACTTTTAACTCCACACCGAGCACGACCAACGAAGTGCGCAATCCCACAGTGCCCGATCTCGATCTCTCGTTAGAGAAAGACTTCCGAATAACGGAAAGGGTAAAGTTCACCTTGCGCGGCGAAGCGTTCAATTCACTGAACTCGGTGCTATTCGGCGGCCCGGACACCAATCCCGAAGACGGTCCTGCCAGTCTTTTTCAGAACGGGACGACCAATAAGAGTTACTGGACGGGCTTCGGAGCGGTAAGTCCGAATCAGATAAACTTCGCGAGAAATCTGCGTGTATCAGGAAAGATCACATTCTAAAACGAATAGTGAGTTAGGGATGAAAGATTACGCTATGAGCGAAATACAGCCTGGAACGAAGTTGAAGGGGGGAAGGATGATTACAAGAGTAAGTTCATCGTCCGTATTCTTACTGCCGCTGGCGGTATTCGTCGTAGCGTTCCTGTTCTGGGCCATGCCCGCCCAGGCGCAAAATTTGCAGGTGGATTTGTCTTCTACTTCGGCGCTTTGTGGTGGAGAACAATGTTTCAATGTTGCCGGCATCTTTGCTAACGGAACAACGTTCCTGGGCACGAGCGGTATGGATGACGGAAATAACTGCACCCCGACTGCACCCTATACAAACTGCCCGGACGCTTATTCGGCGCAGCAGGTGTTTGGCTCGTCCTTCAGTCCGACACAAACCACGCTACCAACCTTAACGATTGCAGGGGTTCCGTTCACCTTTGGCACGGTAAACACAGTGAGCTGCGGGTCGACTGGTACTGTGTGTATCCCAGACACGGTTAATTTCACCGCAGCCGGAGTCGTCATCGATCTTCCCAAGGCCGACCAGACTATCTACTCCACCATGATCATACTCGGGACTGGGGTCAACGGACACCATGCGGGCACGATTACGGTTACTTACACTGATAACTCGACCAATGTGTTCAGCCAGACGCTAAGCGATTGGTGCAGCTTCGGAGGCAATCAATACGAGTCTGAGGCGGTGTCCGGCATTGAGCGTATCAACAGCGATGGGACCCTAAACGGCGCGAGTTGCAATCTATATGCCTACACCTACCCTCTGAACTACACCAAGCAGCTGCAGAGTATTGCTTTGAAGGACGCCGACGGTTCGGGTGATTCGTATGCGCTAGCCATTACCTTGAAGCCGCCGACTTACACGATTGAAGGCGGAACGGCTAATCCGACATCGGTCACCGCTGGCAGCACAAGCACAGCGACCGTGACCGTGAGCCCGCAGCCCGGCTACGTCGGCACGATTCAATTGACTTGCACCATCTCTCCAGGAATCGTAAGTTCTTCGGCTGCCACGGCGCCGACGTGCAGCCTCAATCCAACCTCTGTGACCGTGACAAGCGGAGAAACCGCACCACCTACTACAACCCTCACTTTTACCTCCACCGCACCTGCTGCAGGCTCGGGAGCGATGATGCAGCGATCGTCAAGAATCCTCTACGCCTTTTGGCTGCCTGTTCTCGGCGCAGTGGGGATTGGCTTCAGACTACGCGGTAAGAGTTCGTGGCGGAGAAGACTGTCAGTCGGGATATTGCTCGGGATGCTGCTCGCGATTGTCATAGCCATACCAGCCTGCGTTTCGGTCAGGCATCTAGGCAATGTCGGGACTCCTCCCGGACAGTACACAATTACCATCACGGGGCTCGATGAAAATAGTCTGAGTCAAGCAAGTAATCCAGCAGGCACCACGAACACTGTGACCCTGACGGTGACTGACGGAACAAACTAACGAAGATCGTGTAAAGACGAATCAGGGAACGAATAACTGGCCGCGAAACCGCGTTCGAAGTTCGATTCCCGGTTTTGTGAATCGGCGGGGAGTGATTTCAGCGAAGGCTGGCACCGAGAAGAAGGGGAAGTTCAGACGATCCGTCTCATCGGCAAAGACCTTACCAGAACGTCACAAAGTGTCTTCATGGAAACAGGGAGAAACCAAAAGTCATGCGTAGAGTCACACGCTCGAGATTTGCTTTTCTGGCGGCAGTTTGCTCTGTCCTGTTTTCCTTGCCGACTCCATCTCTTCACGCGCAAACGCGGCAACCGCTGAAAGCCGAGATTTCCGCGCCCGCAGATGCGAAGCTCTTGGGTCCTCTCCCAAGTTCGGAACGTCTGCGTCTAACGATCTCGCTGCCTCTGCGCAACCAGGAGCAACTGAATACCCTGCTGGGGCAGTTGTATGACCCGTCCTCTCCCAATTACCGCCACTTTCTGACAGTTCAGCAATTCACGGAACAGTTTGGTCCAAGTGCAGCCGACTACCAGCGGGTGATTGGCTTCGCGCAATCGAATGGACTAGGGGTCGTGCGCACTTTCCCGAATCGACTGGTGGTGAACGTCAGTGGATCGGTAGCCAGCATCAATCAGGCCTTTCAGGTGACGATGCAGTCCTATCAACACCCAACCGAGAATCGGACATTCTACGCTCCGGATGTCGAGCCCACGGTGGATTCTGGTCTGCCAGTGCTGAGCGTCGATGGCCTAAGCACCTACAACCTCCCGCATCCCATGCTCAAACGAGCTAACCCAAACGAGAGCGTGCGCAGCAACACCACCGGCTCGGGACCGGGAGGCGAGTTTCTTGGAAGCGACATGAGAACGGCTTATGGCGGAGGCACAGCCCTCAATGGCTCGGGCCAGGCTATCGGGCTGATTGAGTTGGGTCCATATCGGCTTCCCGACGTTCTCAATTATTTCAGCAGTCTGAGCCAGCCGCTCAATGTGCCTATCGTCAATGAATTACTGGACGTCGATGGAGTCTGCTCCGGCTCGCCGTCCGACGGCGGTTGTGATGACGGAGAGGAAGTCATTGATATTCAGCAGGCGATCTCCATGGCCCCTGATGCTTCCGCATTAATCGTCTACGAAGCCTATGGAAATGGCAGCAGTGCTCTCACCGCGTACACTCAGGCGGCCACCGATAACGTTGTCAAACAAATGAGCATTTCATTTGGCTGGTCTGGTACTCCTGGCTCCGAACCGGCGTATGAACAGGTCTTTCAGGAGTTGGCGGCGCAAGGACAAAGCTCATTCGTGGCGACCGGTGACGCGGGAGCGAACGTCGGCGGTGTCGGATACCCGGGCAACAGTACATACATCACAGGCGCCGGCGGAACGGATCTCGCCACGAATGGCGCAGGAGGCGCGTGGCAATCGGAAACAGGCTGGATCGGAAGCGGCGGTGGGTGGAACACGGAGTCTTCGATCCCGAGTTATCAATCGCCGGTTATCAATTCATCCAACGGAGGCGATCCGAGCTACCGCAACATCCCCGATGTGTCCGCGGAAGCCAATACCGACAACTATTTTTGTGCGAACGGTTCCTGTCAGGGTGGGATCGGCGGAACTAGTCTGGCAGCACCGCGATGGTCAGGATTTGTCGCTCTCATTAATCAGCAGGCTGCCGCGAACGCCACTGCCGCAGGCAGCAATGCGACGCTCGGTTTTCTAAATCCCACTATCTACACGGTCGGTCAAGACGCGAGTTACGCCAACACTTTCCACGACATCGTTAGTGGTAACAACGCTAACGGCACGGCTTGCACTCCGGACACTCTAGGATGCCTCGGTGATGGGATTCAAGGTTTCAATGCTGTCACCGGTTTCGATCTCGTCACCGGTTGGGGTTCTCCCGATGGCCCGAGTATCTTCGATACCCTTTTTCCCACTTCCACAAATCCAAATTTCTCGATCTCGGCGACGCCAACGATTTTGAACCTCACGCCTGGCGGAGGTGGAACCAACTCGATCGCGGTGACCGCGATGCATAGCTTCAACGCCACCACGAATCTAACGGTGACGATTCCAGGTGCACCATCGGGTGTGACCGCCACTCTAAGCGCATCGTCGATTGCAGCGGGTGGCGCCCCGGTGACCTTGACCGTTGCGACAACCAGCGCAACTCCTGGCGGAACCTATGTGGTCGTTATCACCGGGACCAGCGGAGGATTGACCCAGGCGGCATATGTAACGCTGGCCTTGCCGGCATTTGCCGGACTCAGTTCGACGCCAGCAGCGGGAGTGTCTGTCAATCAAGGTGGGACGACAACCGGCACCATTACGATCTATGGCATCAACGGCTTCAGCGGCAGCGTCAGTTTAGCGGCGTCAGGGTTGCCAAGCGGAGTTACAGCCTCGTTCGCTCCGACCGGTGCTACCACAAGTACGGTTACATTCACCGCTACCAGCGCTGCGTCACTTACGGGCTCGGCAACGCCTGTTGCCGTGACGGTCACCGGCTCATCAACTGGATTTCCCTCGCAAACGACAACCATCAACGTATTTGTGAACCCGGCCACCACTGGCGGTTCTGGGACGCCAGTCGATCTTTCTTCGGTATTCAATGTGTATGGTTTTTACACCGATGCGGACGAAGCAGCCATTACCCCTGCAAACAGCCTAGACGAAATGGGCTCCGCGTATTCCGCGAATCTGCTGAACTCCAGTCTTGACTTCGACGGCGCTCGGTTTACTTTGGGACCGGCGAATCAACCGGATGCCGTCGCCAACACGAGCGCTGCAATACCACTCCCTTCAGGCTCCTTCGCTGGTCTCCAATTATTGGCCACTGGAATCGAAGGCGCTCAGTCGGCTCAGACCATCACGGTAACCTACACCGATAGCAGTACCTCACAGTTCACACAGACCTTCAGCGATTGGTGCAGCTACCTTAACGGCGGCGGCTGTTCGAGTACTGGCGACAATCCTGGAGAGTCGGTTGCCGTGGCCATGCCTTATCGCGACCAGGCAACCGGCCCGGATAACCGTGTTTTCTACCTCTACCATTATTCTTTTGCTCTCAATCCCGGCAAAACAGTTCAGAGCTTGATGTTGCCGGCCAATCGCGATGTGGTGGTGCTTGCAGCAACCGTGGTGCCGATTGCTCCCAGCTATTCGCTCTCGGTCGGAGCAGCCAATCCAACGACGATCGCTCCCGGCAGTTCGTCTTCCGCGACAGTAACCGTGACTCCTTCGGGCGGATATACCGGCGCCATTACTCTTTCGTGCGGCATATCTCCCATTGTCAGCGGAGCGAATGCGCCAACCTGTAGTTTCAGCCCCAATCCCGTATCGGTAGCCGGTAGCGCCGCGGTTACCTCGACGTTAACCTTCACTACGACGGCCGCGTCTGGAGCGGCAATCCAGCGGTCTTCTCGATTGCATGCCGCCGCAATTCCTGAGCGCGGGCCGCACTCCAGAGGGGAAATGCTTTACGCATTCTTTGCGCCAATCTCGGGACTCGTGCTGGTTGGTTTCGGATTCCGCTCGCGAGGTTTGAACCGCAAGCATCTGTTTCGTTTGAGCGTGCTTTGCATGGCACTGGCGGGCATGCTTCTTCTTCCGTCATGCGGTTCGAGCGGTAGTGGCAGTTGTTCGGTGGCACCTGGCGTTCCCAGCGGACTGGCGGCTTCCTCCACTACCAGTTCTGGCACGACTCTGAACTGGTCAGAGTCGCTCGCGGGTGGAAATTGTTCAGCGACCTACACGATCTATCAGAATGGAACTTCGATTGCCACCACCACGAGCACTACCTACAACGTAACCGGCTTATCACCAACGACGCAGTACAATTTCACGGTGGCGGCCAGTGATTCTTTTGGATCTTCACCCCAAAGTTCCGCGGTGAATGTCACCACGCTATCCGGAGGTACCCCAGCCGGAGCCTATACCATCTCGATTATTGGTGTAGACGCCAACGGCGTAAGTCAAAGCGGCCCTGCTGCTACCGTCGCTGTTATGGTGAACTAGAAAGGACTCCACACTGCGCGGCTTATTTCCGAGAAGCATCCGCACTCTGGGTTTCTGGACCGTTCTGTCAGCGACGCTGACTCTGGCGGGATGCGGCAGTGGAAGCGGGAGCACGCCGGCGCCAAGCTTTACCCTCACCGCTTCCCCTATAAGTCCAAGCGTCGGCCAGGGTGGAACTGCAACCAGCACGATTACAGTAATCGGGCAGAACGGATTCACGGGCAGCGTCAGCCTTTCGGCCTCGGGTTTGCCTGGCGGCGTGACCGCGTCGTTCAATCCTCCGGCCACGACCAGCACCAGCACATTGACACTCGCGGCTAGCAATACCGCCACGCTGGGGAATGCCACTGTCACGACCACGGGCACATCGGGAACCTTATCGCAGAGCGCAACAATTGACGTCACGGTGGTCGTGCCGGCTGTTGCCGTCAGTATCTCGCCACAACTTGCGGCGGTGGTCGTCACGACGCAGACTCAGCAATTCACACCTACCGTCACCGGCAATACATCGAACCTCGGGGTTACGTGGAGTGTGGACGGCACGGTCGGCGGCAGCGTTTCGACGGGAACCATCAGCGTGAGTGGTCTCTACACGCCGCCGGCCACCGCCGGCACTCATACCATCAGTGCGACGAGCGTAGCGAACTCCGCCGACTCGGGCTCTGCCAGCGTAGCTGTTACGGATCTTGTGGGGGTCTACACGCACCATGACGATCTTTCGCGAGACGGCACGAACACACAGGAGTATGCGCTGACTCCTAACAACGTGAATCCGACCACCTTCGGAAAATTGTTTTCCTGTGCCACTGCGACGCCAGCCGAAGCGCAAGCCGGTCAAGGAGCGGTTTTCACGCAGACGCTGTGGGTTCCCAGCCTGAGTATCAACGGTGGCATTCACAATGTGATTTTTGTCGCCACCCAGCACGATGCCGTTTTTGCCTTCGACGCCGATGCGAATCCTTGTGTGCAGTATTGGCAGGTCAATCTGTTGGATACTCCGCATGGCGGGACGTCTGGGGAGACGCCCGTGTTCTGGAATAATGTGGGCTACGGCTATGGAGACATCTATCCAGAGGTTGGAGTTACAGGAACGCCGGTGATCGATCCGACTACCAACACGATCTACCTGGTGAGTACATCACAGAACAGTTCGCAGGGCACGTTTTATCAGCGGCTTCATGCCTTGGATCTGGGCAGCGGAAACGAAAAGTTCAGCGCGCCAGTCAACATTGCGGCGTCGGTGCCGGGGACCGGCGATGGATCGTCGGGCGGTATCTTGAGCTTCAGCGCGCAAATGGAGAATCAAAGGCCCGCCCTCGCACTCGCAGCGGGAACGGTGTATATCGGATGGTCGGCGCACGAAGACGCATCGCCCTGGCACGGATGGTTCGTAGGCTACAGCGCCTCGAATGTGCAGCAGCAAGTCGCTATTTTCAACAGCACGCCCAACGGAGGTGATGGCGGAGTCTGGGCGGCGGGCGGCGCTCCGGCTGTGGATAGCGAGGGTAACATCTATATCTCGACCGGCAACGGTCTGTTTGATGCCAACCAGAGCGGTATGCCGGACGACGACTATGGAGATAGTCTTCTCAAACTCATCCCATTCACTGGCAGCACGTCAAACGGTGAAAATCTGAATCTGGTGGATTGGTTTACCCCGGACGACCAGTCCTGCCTCGCCAATACAGATACCGACCTCGGATCGGGCAATGTTGTGCTGCTACCCGATCAAACAACTGGGCCCATCCTTCACTTGCTGGTGCAGATGGGCAAGGAAGGTGTCGTTTATTTAATCAACCGCGATAATATGGGACACTTTCAGTCCAATGATTGCCAAGGATCGAACAGTCAGATTGTGCAGACTTTCGTCGGATCCCCGTCGGGGTTCTATGGCACGCCCGCATTTTGGGAAAACAATCTGTACTTTGCCGGGAGCCTGGACAACACGGGATCCGGTGACTACTTGAAGCTGTTTTCATTCAACCCGGCAAACGGGCAATTCGATACGACACCCGCTTCGCAGTCGGTTCATTATTTCAATTTCCCCGGTGCGTCGCCTTCGGTTTCTTCGCAGGGTGCTTCGAACGGAATTGTCTGGGCGATTGACGCCAGCGCCTATGGTTACGCCAATCCAAATGCCGACAGCGGCAATACCAATTGCTCTCAAACGCCTCTGCCTTCAGGTTGTGCCGGGCCTGCCGTGCTCTACGCCTACGACGCGGGCAATCTCATGGTCGAATATTGGGACAGCACGATTGCGCTCAACAACCGCGACCAGGCGGGCAACGCCGTGAAATTCGTTCCACCCACGATTGCCAACGGCAAGGTGTACGTCAGCACGCGTACAGAGGTTGACGTTTACGGTGTGTTCCCTTAGCGGAGCGCAATTAATGAGGGCTCCAGTTTTTCATCCGGGAACTTCAGAAAGGAACAACATGAAAGCCATCGTTGCGTTGCGGATTCTCGTTCTCATTCCAGTTCTGATGATGTGCGAGGTGGTGTTCGGTCAGGCAAATGCCGTGCAGAACGAGACCGCCGAGAAGCCCGACCTGACCAAACAACCGACACTCTACGTGGTCGGCTACGCCCATCTCGATACGGAATGGCGATGGGAGTATCCCCAGGTTATTGACGAATATCTTCGCAAGACGATGGAAGATAACTTCAAACTGTTCGACAAATATCCACACTATATTTTCAATTTCAGCGGCGCCAATCGCTATCGTTTGATGAAGGAATATTATCCCGCCGATTTCGCCCGGCTGAAAAAATACGTGGACGAAGGCCGGTGGTTTCCAGCAGGCTCGTCAATGGAAGAAGGCGACGTGAATGCGCCGAGCGCTGAGGCGATTATCCGCCAGATTTTGTATGGGAATGATTGGTTCCGCAAGGAGTTCGGCAAGGCCAGCGCGGAATACATGCTGCCCGACTGCTTTGGATTTCCCGCATCGCTGCCTACGATTCTCGCGCACTCCGGCGTAAAAGGATTCTCGACGCAGAAGCTGGTATGGGGATCTTCGGCCAACGCAGGTGGTCCGGACTCGCTCGAGAAAACGCCGGAAGGCACGCCCTTCAATGTTGGCGTCTGGGTAGGTCCGGATGGCGAAACCGTGCTCGCCGGACTCAATCCCGGCAGCTACAGCGGTGGCATCGACACCGATCTCAGCAAGCCGTTGGCTCCAGTGCCGCCGAACCAGGCTTTGCAAGATCTCCAGAAAAGGCTCCAGCAAGTCCAGCAAAATTTACAAAAGGCCCACCAGAGCCGGCAGCCGCTCGACGAGAAAGAAATTCGCGAGTTCTTCGATCTGCGCGGCGAGCAGCGAGGATTCGCAAGATATCAGCGCGATGAGGCCCAAGATCGCTATCAGGACGATTGGGCGGCGCGTGTCGAACAGAATGGTAAAGTCAGCGGCGTATTCACCGACTATCACTATTACGGCACGGGAGACATCGGCGGTAGTCCGGATGAAGATTCGGTGAAGTTGCTGGAGGCGATCGTCACCAAAGGCAAGGGCGCACTGCCGCCGGGTCCGCTCCTCTTTGAAGGACAGTCGCATCCGGAATGGCCGTTTGCGCAGGTGGGCGATGGACCAGTGCATGTGATCTCCGCCACTGCCGATCAGATGTTCCTGAATATCACGCCCGCCGAAGCTGCGGGACTTCCGCGTTATACCGGGGAGATGGAGTTGACGAATCACTCCGCCGGTTCGCTGACGTCGCAGGGTTACCAGAAACGCTGGCTCCGCAAAGAAGAATTGCTGGCCGATGCGGCCGAGAAGGCTTCGATCGCCGCGGAATGGTTAGGTGCGCTGCCATATCCATTGCAGCGATTGAACGATGCCTGGACGCTGCAAATGGGGGGACACTTCCACGATATCGCCGCTGGCACCGCGACTCCGAAAGCGTATGAATTTGCCTGGAACGACGATGTGATCGCGCTCAATCAGTTTGCGGCTGTGTTGACCAATGCGACCGAAGGCGTAGCGGCTGCGCTGAATACCGAAACCAAAGGGGTGCCAATCGTCGTCTTCAACAGTCTGAACATCGCACGCGAAGATGTGGTGGAAGCGAGCTTGAATTTCCCCGGCGGAACACCGCGAGCGATTCGCGTGACGGATCCAGATGGCAAAGTGGTTGCCGCACAAATTTCGAATGGCAAGGTGCTGTTTGTAGCCAAAGTTCCATCGGCGGGCTATGCCGTTTATGACGTGCAGCCTAGTGGCGGGGAAGAAGGCGCTTCCGCTGCGTCGACGCTTCAGGTATCGGAGAATTCGCTCGAAAACGAATACTACCGCGTAAGTCTGAACGCGGAGGGCGATGTTGCCAGCATCTTCGACAAGTCGATTGGCAGGGAACTGCTGGCTTCTCCGGCGCGTCTTGCGATCTCCTACGACAATCCCGAGCACTGGCCGGCATGGAATATGGATTGGGATCAGGAGCAAGCCTCGCCGAAAGCCTACGTCGGTGGTCCGGTGAAGATTCGAGTAGTAGAAAATGGTCCGGCGCGTGTGGCTGTGGAAGTTTCGCGGGAAACGGCGGGATCGTGGTTTGTCCAGACGATCCGCCTTTCGGCGGGGGACGCAGGGAAGCGCGTGGAGTTCGGAAACGCAATCGACTGGACTACCAAACAGTCAAATCTGAAAGCAACGTTCCCGCTGGCAGCCTCAAATGAAATGGCCACCTATAACTGGGACATTGGCACGATCGAACGACCGACCGCCCAGCCGAAGAAGTTCGAAGTGCCGTCACATCAATGGATCGATTTGACCGACATGAGCGACAAGTTTGGTGCGACGATTCTGACCGACTGCAAGAACGGATCGGATAAGCCGAACGACCACACCGTGCGCTTGACGCTGATTCGGACCCCGGGAACCAGAGGTGGTTATCGCGACCAAGGCACGCAGGATATCGGGCATCATGAGTTCATTTACGGAATCGCTGGACACGCGGGCGATTGGCGTCATGCCGAAACTGACTGGCAGGGACAACGGCTCAACGATCCGCTCATTGCCTTCGAAACTTCGAAGCATGCGGGTGCGCTGGGCGCTGAATTTTCTTTCATGAGCGTCAGTAATCCGCGCATTCGAGTTCTCGCGCTGAAAAAAGCTGAACAAAATGACGAAATTATCATTCGCCTGGTTGAATTGGATGGCAGACCGCAGGCTAACGTCCGAGTATCGTTCGCGGCGCCGGTTACTGCTGCGCGTGAAGTAAACGGGCAGGAGCAGCCAGTGGGAAGCGCAACCGTCGACAATGGCGCGCTGCTGACTTCGTTCTCCGCATATCAGCCGCGGACTTTCGCGGTTCAACTGGCCGCGTCGGCGACGAAGGTTCCGAGCGTGCGTTCCCTGCCGGTGACTCTGCATTATGACCTTGCTGCCGCCACCAATGACGGTGCCCGGTCAGTCGTCGGATTTGACGGCAAGGGAAATGCACTACCAGCCGAGATGCTGCCCGAGCAGATCACTTTCAATAATGTGCAGTTCCAATTAGCTCCTGCGAAAACCGGCGAACCCGATGCGGTGATTGCAAAGGGCCAGGCCGTTCGTTTGCCCGAAGGCGACTACCATCGTGCCTACGTGCTGGCAGCGTCAATCGACGGCGATCAGACTGCGACGTTTGAAGCGGGGGGGGCCAAAGTCAACCTCAATATCCAGGACTGGGGCGGATTCATTGGACAGTGGGACGACCGGCAATGGAGTTCGAAGGACACTTCGAACGACGACTATGGGGAGATGCTCGGCATCAAGCCCGGCTACATCAGGCGCGCGGATCTGGCTTGGTACAGTTCGCATCATCACAACGCTACGGGCCAAAACGTACCCTATCGTTACTCGTATTTGTTTGTGTACCGAATCGATCTGCCCGCCGGAACGAAAACTATAAAACTGCCCGACAATAATAAGGTGCGAATCCTCGCGATCTCGGTGGCTGACGAGAATCCGCTGGTGAAACCAGCGCAGCCGTTGTACGACGTGTTGCCCGCCCAGCCGACAAGCGCGAGCGACTTTGTGCTCTCGCCAGCGGCGGCCAGCCTCTCCTTTACGCAGGGAAAAAGCGGCTCAACGAATATCACCGTGCTTCCAAGGAGCGGCTTCAACGAGAAAGTTAACCTGACAGCCTCAGGATTACCCGCAGGAGTGTCCGCAACATTCAGTCCCTCCAGCACGGCGGGAACCAGCGCGATGACGCTGACTGCGAACAGTTCGGCGAAGCCGGCGACTGCAACGGTGACGATCACCGGTGTTTCCGGAGCGTTGTCACATGCCGCTACGATCAGTGTCACCGTGCGTGGCATCAAGACGGGATCGGTGCCAGTGGACATCTCGTCAGCCTTTAACGTGACAGGCTTCCATGTCGATGGTTCAACTTTTGGTTCCGACGACAGTTTAGACGGCGAAGGCTTCGCTCTTTCTCGAAAGCTTCTGGGCAAGACGCAAACCTGGGACGGAGACTTATTCAAACTCGGACCGGCCAACGCGCCCGATGGGGTCACAAGCGAAACCATCCCGCTTCCCACCGGCAAATTCGCCAGCCTCGACCTGCTCGCCACTGCCGTTGAAGGTAGCCAGGATTCGCAGGTATTCACAATTGCCTATGCCGACGGCACCACCTCGTCGTTCACCCAGAGCCTCAGCGATTGGTATGTGCCCGGCGACTTCAGCGGGGAGTCAGTCGCAGTGACGATGCCCTATCGACTGATAGGCAACGGCGCCAACGATGATCGCCCGTTTCATCTCTACGGTTATTCATTCGCTCTCGATAGCAGCAAAGTGGTTAAAAGTGTTGCGCTGCCGGACAATCGTTTCGTGGTGGTTTTCGCTGTAAGCCTCATACCCGCGTCGTCAGTACCATAATCAGCTTCGCGTCTGGATTGCAGAGAGATCTGCCCACGTTACCCCTGAATACCCTGCGTGAGGATTGCTCTCCCCGTTATGGACCAGTCTCTTTCCCGCTGTGCTTAATGGCCACATCGCAAAATAGCAATATTTCGGGGAGTCCGAGTTTCCCCAACAAGTGTGCAAAAGTGAACATCTTTTGAGGCCTTGAATGCGCCACAGTGTTGTGGAGTGTAGGTCCGCTCTGGGAAATGATCAATGGTAGCTCCAACTGTGTTGGCGAAAAAAGGACGCGATTTCGACCCGAAGACGTTCCTTGCCACCATCGGCGTTGGCAGGAGAGCGCTCGTCGTTCTCAAGAAGCAAATGATCTTTACGCAGGGTGACGCGGCCGACTCGATCTTTTACGTTCAAGAAGGCAAGGTTCGACTCGCAGTCCTGTCCAAGGATGGGAGAGAAGCAACCTTAGGCATATTGACCGACGGCGCTTTTTTTGGAGAAGGCAGCTTGGCTGGACAGCCTTTACGCATGGGCTCGGCATACGCGATGACCGACTGCGAACTTCTATGCATCGATAAGAAGGCGATGACGCGGGCACTTCACCGGGAACACAAACTTTCCGATCTATTCGTAGCATACCTTTTGGCAAGAAATGTGCGCTACGAAGAAGACCTGGTTGACCAGCTCTTTAATTCCAGCGAAAAGAGGTTAGCTCGGATTCTGCTCTTGCTTGCTCATTTCGGCAAGGAAGGCGTGCCCGAGAGTGTAATCCCCAAGATCAGCCAAGAAACCTTAGCGGAGATGGTAGGCACGACTCGATCGCGTGTCAGTTTTTTCATGAACCGGTTCAGGAAGCTAGGTTTCGTTGAATATGGTGGAAGCGGATTGCAAGTGCATAGCTCGCTTCTAAACGTCGTCCTTCACGACTAGCGAGCGTTGTGACACCTGTTCAATTTTGACCAGTCCTCCAACACTGTTTCGTTCCATACTGTTGAATACTGACGAGAAGCGAGTTCCACGGTGGGCGAAAGACGCACAATGCCAAGGCGGAGCTCGTCTGCGAACCTGTTTCTGCAGATACCCGTACTCGAGAAAGTGAGGAGCTAGTGTCGCTGCCCATCGCCGCGCTTCCGCGTGGACTATTCGAAGTCGCCCCCTCACGCTCTGCCATACGGACGGTTTCGGCAGCCTCCGCAAGATGGCAGTCAAAGCCATCGCTGCCCAGTCGAATCGCGGTCATCGGTAACTATCTTCCGCGACAATGTGGAATTGCCACGTTTACGACCGACCTGTGCACAGCCATATCCGCGGAGTACGAAACGGTGCGATTAATGGCGCTGCCAGTGAACGATACCGAGCAAGGGTATGACTATCCCGCTCGGGTGCGATGGTCGCTTGCCCAGGACGACATCAAGTCGTATCAGGACGCAGCCGAATTTCTGAACTTCAACAACATTGATATGGTCTGCCTGCAGCACGAATATGGGATCTTCGGCGGCGAGTCCGGCAGCCATATTCTGCATCTCTTACGCCGCTTGAAGATGCCCATGGTGACCACTCTGCATACCGTTCTGCGCGAGCCTGATCCTAGCCAACAAATGGTGATGGAAGAGATCGTGGAACTTTCGGATCGCCTCATTGTCATGAGCCAGCTCTCATCCCAGTTCTTGCAGGAAATCTTTAAAGTGCCGGGCAGCAAGATCGACATGGTACCGCACGGCGTTCCGGACCTGCCGTTTTTGGATCCCAATTTCTACAAAGACCGTTTTGGCGTGGAAGGAAAAGCCGTACTACTTACGTTCGGCTTGCTGTCGCCGAACAAGGGAATCGAAAACGTCATTCAAGCCCTGCCGCAGATTTTGGCCCGGCACAAGAACGTAATGTACATTGTCGCCGGCGCAACTCACCCCCACGTCCTGCGTCGCGAGGGGGACAAGTATCGGGCCAGCCTGCTGGCGTTGGCGAAGGCGGTGGGAGTGGAGTCCAATGTAATCTTCCACGACCGTTTCGTCAGTCCTGAGGAAATGGCCGGGTTTATTGGCGCTGCCGATATTTACATCACGCCCTACCGCCATGAAGCGCAGGTGGTTTCAGGGACGCTGGCCTATGCTTTGGGTGCAGGCAAGGCCGTCATCTCGACGCCTTACTGGCACGCGATTGAGTTACTAGACGACCGTCGTGGTGCGCTAGTCCCGTTCCAAAACCCCGAGGCGATCGCGCACAAAACCATCGAACTCTTGGATACTCCCGCGATTCGCCACGCTATGCGTAAACGGGCTTATCTGTTCGCGCGGGACATGGTATGGCAGAAGGTCGCACAAGGCTATATGGAGAGTTTCGCCCGTGTGCGCAGTGACCGCATGCGGGAGCCGCGAGTTCAATTCTCGGCGCGGGCTAGTCTGAAAACTCTCGATCGACTGCCAGAATTGAAACTCGATCATCTCAGCGCACTGACCGATGACACAGGCGTGCTACAGCACGCAATCTTTACCGTCCCCAATCGAGGCGAGGGTCATACCACCGATGACAACGCGCGTGCACTGATTTTCACGGTGTCTCTGGAAGGGTCGTCTCACGCTGCTGAGGAACGGGAGAACGAAAAAGCAAAAATACTGGCTGCGGATTTCTCCGCCCGCTATTTATCGTTCCTCGAACACGCATTTAATCCAGCAAATGGCCGGTTCCGCAACTTTCTCGGTTACGATCGCCGGTGGAACGAACCGGTAGGTTCAGAGGACTGCCATGGTCGCGCATTGTGGAGCCTGGGAATCGTTCTCGGGCGATCTAACAATCAAGGATTGAGGAACGCCACTGGGCGTCTGTTTGAGGGTTCGCTTCCTGCAGCCTTGGAATTTTATAGTCCTCGCGCAGCCTCCTACACGCTTTTGGGAATTCAGGAATATCTCAATTCGTATCCCGGAGACCGGGATGCGCAAAAAATCAGATCGGTGCTCAGCCGGCGTTTGCTCGAAATGTATGAATCCATCCGCAGGCCCGATTGGAAGTGGTTCGAGAATGTAGTCGCATACGGTAACGCGAGATTGCCCCAAGCGCTTCTCGTCGTGGGCTCAGCGTGCTCGGATGATCGCATGGTCTCCGCTGGCCTCGAAGCGCTCGACTGGCTCCTGCGAGCGCAACATTGCGAGACCAATCATCACTTCATACCCATCGGATCGCAGGGTTTTTATCACCGGGATGGCGAAAAGGCCCGTTTTGATCAACAACCAATCGAAGCTGCTGGAGCGGTATCTGCGTGCCTTGAGGCGTTCCGTATAACGGACGATCGTCGCTGGTACAGCGAAGCCTGGTCGGCCTTCAACTGGTTTCTTGGTGGTAACGATCTACAGCTTCCTCTTTATGATTCCGTCACCGGTGGCTGTCGAGATGGGTTGCATCCCGAACGCGCCAATCAGAATCAGGGCGCGGAATCAACCCTGTCGTTTCTAATGGCGCTCCAGGAAATGCGTGCGACCAACATCCCCGAACATCACTCTGAAAAACTGGTACCCGAAAGACTGAAAGATCCTTCATGACAACTCTGGGAACAACCCTTGTCCACGTCGAAAGCACGCATTACCCGTCATTACTTCTGCGTCACCCAGGCAATCCTATCCTGACACGCAAAGATTGGCCGTACTCGATCAACAGCGTGTTCAATGCCGGCGCCACCTTGTTGCCGGACGGAACCACGCTGCTGCTATGCCGCGTCGAAGATCGGCGCGGCCTATCGCATCTGTGCGCTGCGCGATCCAAAAACGGTGTCGATGAATGGCAGATTGATCGTGAACCTACATTGATGCCCAGCCCGAAGGACTATCCGGAAGAGATCTGGGGTGTTGAGGATCCGCGCATCACTTTCGTTCCCGAGTTACAGAAGTACGTTGTTTCTTATACTTCCTATTCGCGTGGTGGACCCGGTGTGTCGTTGGCTGTGACCGAAGATTTTCGAAGCTTCGAGCGCTACGGGGTAATCATGCCACCCGACGACAAAGATTCGGCGCTTTTGCCGCGGAGAATCAATGGCTATTGGGCGCTCATTCATCGTCCGATGACGGCGCTCGGAGCGCACATGTGGATTTCCTACTCTCCTGACCTGCATTATTGGGGCAGGCACAGGCTCCTGCTGGAAGCACGCCGTGGCGCCTGGTGGGACGCAAACAAGATTGGTTTATCGCCGCCGCCCATTGAGACTTCCAGGGGTTGGCTGGTCTTTTACCACGGAGTACGGCACACGCCTTCAGGCTGTCTGTATCGCTTGGGATTGGCCCTGTTCGATCTTGAGAATCCGGAAAAATGCTTACGGCGAGGCGATTCGTGGATCTTTGGGCCGGAAGCGGAATACGAATGCCACGGCGACGTTGACGATGTTGTGTTTCCTTGCGGATACACGATGGACGCCGATGGCGACACCATCAATCTTTACTATGGAGCTGCTGACTGCTCGATTGCCCTCGCTCGAGCCAGTGTGCGCGCCCTGTTAAGCTGGCTGGATGCCAATGGATGCTGTGAGCGAAGGCAGCGGGTGGACGACTTGTGAAACCGCCGTTTTCGATTCTCCAGGCGACCGTCGGACGCCATCACCGCCATCGAAGCTGTGTGTTCACAATTAAGAAACCGACGTACTAGTCTGCTTGAACTGCGGGCGGGGGTTTTCAGTATTCGTGGCTGCTGATGCACTCCCATCCGGTCGTACATTCTCGATACCGCACCAGGTCCCGCCGTCGAACATTATTAGGCCAAATGAGGCGCTGGGCAGTTGATCCCGTGTCCGCAATGTCATCTCGATAAGACAATTCGGTGCATCTAATTGCGACATTCCCAAAAAGTGAGCAGTAGTGCACAGACTCATTCGCCGACTCCGTGGAATCCTTGCATCAACGCGTAGCCGTTCAATCCAAGTAGCCCGCAGCAGTCAAAAGCACAACCGGGTACCCTAAGGATGATCTGGCAAGGTGGTTCTAAATGCGTAAAGTCCGTTTTCTGTTGCTTGCTTTTCTGATCGTGGCGATACCGGCCATCTCCTTCGCGCAGTTCGGCGTGTCCATCGTGATCGCTCCGCCCGCGCTGCCTGTGTACACACAACCCATGGTTCCCTCTGCTGGCTATCTGTGGACGCCCGGCTACTGGAGTTATGGCGATGAAGGCTATTTTTGGGTGCCGGGTACGTGGGTCGAGCCCCCAACGGCTGGCTTGCTCTGGACTCCCGGTTATTGGGGGTGGGGCGGCAACGCGTTCGCCTGGAATGAAGGATACTGGGGCCAAAGTGTCGGCTTCTATGGTGGCGTCAATTACGGCTTCGGCTACGGAGGCGTCGGCTATGGAGGCGGCTACTGGAATAATGGAGCCTTCTTCTACAACCGCTCGGTGAGTAATGTGAATGTCACGAATATCACCAATGTCTATAGCAAGACCGTAGTCAACGAAACCACCGTGAATCGTGTCAGCTTCAACGGCGGCGCGGGTGGAATTACCGCTCGGCCAACAGCCGTTGAAGAGACTGCGATGCACGCGCAACACACGCCGGCAACCGCGATGCAAACCCAGCAGGTACATGCTGCCAGCACCAATCACGCACTCCTCGCTTCCGTGAACCAGGGGCGCCCGGCGATCGCTGCAACCGCGAAGCCTGGGGAATTCAGTGGTTCCGGGGTGGTAGCGGCCAAGGAAGCGGGAGCGCCTTACAAGGCACCCGAAACCAAGGCCACGGCGAATAGCGCGGCCGAGAACAAAGCGACCGAGAACAAAGCGGCTGAGAACAAAGCAACTGAGAACAAAGCAGCTGAGAACAAAGCGACTGAGAACAAAACAGCTGAGAACAAAGCAGCTGAAAACAAGGCAACCGAGAACAAAGCGACTGAGAATAAAGCAGCTGAGAACAAAGCGACTGAGAATAAAGCAGCTGAGAACAAAGCGACTGAGAACAAAACAGCTGAGAACAAAGCAGCTGAGAATAAAACAGCTGAAAACAAGGCAACAGCTACTCGTTCGAATGAAAATAAGGCAGCCGAAAGCAAGGCGCCGGTCACTCGCTCCAATCAGAGCCAGCCAACCGCGAATAAGGCGGCGGCAAACCATACGACAGAGAATAAGCCTTCCGCGAGTAAGGCCGCCCCTACTCGCACGGATGAGAAACAGGCAGCCCACCCGCCAAGCACAGCCCGAGCACAGCCGACACCTCACGCGCAACCGGCGGCTCATGCCGAGTCTGCGCCTGCGCCTCACGCGCAACCGGCGGCTCATGCCGAGTCCGCACCTCACGCGCAGCCAGCGGCTCGTCAACAGGCGGCACCTCGCCCCCAGGCTCACCCCGCCGAGACCGCTCCGGAGAAAAAAGCTCCTGGAAGCAACGAATAGCTTCGTGGGGAGAGGTTTTTAGAATGCCATTGCAGCGCGGACGAAATGGAGTGAAACATGCTTGGAACTATATTGATCGTGATTTTGATCTTAGCTCTGTTTGGTGCACTACCAAGATGGTCTCATAGTAGAGACTGGGGTTATGCCCCGACCGGGGGGCTAGGCCTCATACTTTGCATCGTTGTCATTCTCCTGGTTCTTGGCCGCATTTGATCTGTGCCTCATGTGGCAAGTTCGGCCGGCCCCATAACTACAGGGCGCGTGCTTTCTGCTCATGGTTTGGGTCTGTCTCTCGTGGCTTGGACAATCCACTTGGAGAAAGCCCCACAGCCTTTTCTTAACGTATGTGTAGGCTCTGCGCTGATGCGACCGAGCGGCATTTGCTGGTCCTCGGCACTTTCGGGCCGGTCGCCCGGTGACACGATACTCCACTCGCTTCTGCTAACATTTCTCCTTCATGAAGCATGCAGGCGAAAACGTGGTGCGCATCGAGGCAGATGCGTTGCGCGCCCTGGCCGATCGGCTTGCGGGATCGATGGCTGCGGACTTCGACCGGGCGCTCGATCTGATGTTCGACTGTCACGGCCGAGTGGTTGTGACTGGTATGGGCAAGAGTGGGCTGATTGCTCGCAAGATCGCGGCTACGTTAAGTTCGACGGGCTCGCCGGCGCTCTACATGCATCCGGTGGATGCGTTACACGGCGATCTGGGGATGATCGTTCGTGGCGATATCGTGTTGGCGCTCTCTGCTAGTGGCGAGACGGAAGAGATTTTGCAGCTTCTGGCGACGATCAAACGGCTGCAGGTTCCGCTCATTAGTATGACGTGCGAGGGGTCCACGAAAAAACCAGCGGGCGAGGACACCCGATCCACACGGGTTTCTACTCTGGCATCTTCGGCTGATGTTGCTTTGGATTGTTCGATTTCTGAAGAAGCTTGCTCGCTCGGACTGGCTCCTACCGCTTCAACTACAACCATGCTTGCTTTGGGCGATGCTTTGGCTGTCGCGCTTTCGGAAAAGCGCGGGTTCAGGGAAGAAGATTTTGCCAACTTGCATCCTGGTGGAAAGCTGGGCAAACGGCTCGCCCGGGTTGAATCCTTGATGCATTCGGGAGATTCAGTTCCGCGGGTGACGGCGAACACGAAGATGCCGGATGTGATTTACGAAATGTCACGCAAGAAGCTTGGGATGACAGTTGTGGTCGATGGCGACCGTTTACTCGGCGTAATTAGCGATGGCGATTTGCGACGTTTGCTCGAGCAACGCGGCAAAGACGCGCTCGATCTGACAGCGGAGGATTCTATGACGCGAGCTCCGAAAACCATCGGGCCACTGGAGTTCGCAGCCACTGCATTGGCGCGCATGGAAGAGATGAAGATTACTTCGCTGGTGGTTGTTGACAGTACGGACGACAATGATCGGCGCTTGCGCGGGATCGTGCATCTGCACGATCTTTGGGGCACGGAAATGGTGTAGCGAGTCAGAGTGTTTCGCGGACAATAGCGTCCGCGCCGACATCGGCTTAGTGGCAGAAACGTTGTAATTGTGGCGGAGGGGGAGCAGGGAATTCGTCAAACTCTCCATCCCATCCAGAGCATCCGCGAGCGGTTACTGCACGGATCACTACCTGCTCCATACCGTGAGCTTTCGTTCGCGCTTGTGAGATCTGATCTGGCGTGAAGCCGCCATCGAGTTCGTTGAGGTCTGCGCCAGCGGCCGAATAACCGGCGTCGGCGGCAATGGTATACCAGACATAGGCATTGAAACGATCCTGCGGAATGCCACGTCCATCCTTCAGCGTTTTTGCGTAGAAGTATTGCGCCTGAGGCAACCCTTGATCGGCGGCAATTTTGTAGAGCGCGGGAGCCTTGGTAAAATCCCGATCTGCCATCAGGCGACCCATATAGTAGGCGCCGTAAGCATTGTTCTGGTCGGCGGCCAGTTTTAGCCATTTCCGAGCGGCATCAAGATCGCGCGGAACTCCATTGCCGAGGAAGTAGAGTCGGCCGGCGAGCCAACCCGCCAGCGGATCGCCTTGTTGTGCCGCCTTGCGATAAAGGTCGGCAGCCTGAGCCGCATCGTGCGCGAGAAAAGTTCCGGTTTCGTAATAGTAACCGAGCGCAATCTGAGCAGGCCCGTAACCGACGTCGGAGGAACGTCGAAAATAGTCGACTCCCTCAGTGTCATTTCGCGATGTGCCAACGCCAGTGATAGCGTCCATACCGCGCTCATACAGAGCCTCTGGAGAGGTACTCTGCGCAACCGCCAACGTGACTAAGAACAGAAGAATTGATGACAGAATCGTTCGACGCATGAGTTAGATTTCCGTAAGAGGTGTCAGAACCAGTATAGGAAATACAACCTATCAATGTGGAGTTACGAAGGTTCTAATCGCCGTCGAGCGTTTCCCGTAAGTTACAGATTTCACAAACCTGAAAATCGTAGAATGCTTAACTACCCGCCATTTTGGGAGATTTTTGGCATTTTTGGGACATAGGTGTGGGGCTTCCGCATGCCGTGAGCGGGCAACGTCACAACGTTCCATTCACCCTCGCCACCGGAGCGCCGCTTGTACTTCTAGCAGGAGGGACACCTTTCATTCCGCCCGAAGTTGGGGCGATGGAAATCGGCAATCCTCGCTTTCATCGTCGCTGCATTTCCCGCCACCGATCCACCGACCAGCGATTCCTCTCGCAATACGTGAGCGAGATAAAGTACAGCAGCACGTAGATGAGTTGCGCTCCGGCGACATCCCAATTTTGAGCTAAGCAGGTTCCGATCTGTAACGTGAGCATCAGAAGGCTGCCTGCAATCAGCGCGACCGATGTCCACAGCCCAAGGATCATCAACAGACCCAGCGTTGCCTCGCACCACGGCAAGACGACCGCGACGAAATGCACCAAGAATCCCGGCAGCGGAGCGTTGTGCAACTGCTTGTCCATGTAAGCGGCAAAGGCTGCGCGGTCGCCGATCAGCCGGGAAAGCCCGTGGAGGAAAATGTTCGCGCCGAGAGTGAGGCGTAGAAGCAAGTAGGCGATCTCACCTTTCTTGATCATAAGAATGACCTCCATTATTTCCGCTCAATCGCAGACCTGCGATCTTCGCAACCTCATTGCTCGCATCATCAACCGGATGGTCGAAGGCAAGTCAACGGTGCATTCAGTGCGAGCTTGTGCCCAAGAAATCAGGCGTTGAATGGAAGGCGTTGTACACAGGCCCGACGCGGAGCTTTACTGGTCAGTTCGCCTTTTTCGTTCCCGCCTGCGCTCCGGGCTGCGCGTAATCTTCAGGAACCTCGAAGAATGCCGGATTGGGCTCTGATCGCGTAACTTGAGCAACCGTCATCGTGGTCATTTCCTTGCGTGGATCACTATGTTTAATCATCAAGTTGATGCGGAGATCCTGCGAGTACCAGTATTCGTCGATAATAACTACCTCTTTGCCATCGTTCTCGTCCGCGACGGTTTGGGTCTGTCGAATCCCGTGCGCGGGCACGCCCTCGATCTCGCGAATTCCAAGGTCTTCTTGTTTTGTGAATTCGTTTGGAGGAGCATTGCCATCGGGGGCGGCAAATCGGATCGAAGGTGGCTCGGTTGAAGGCGGATGATTCATGGTTACTGTCCAGAAGATTCGCTTCCGGACATCGATCTGGGTAGAGATGCGAGTCTGCGGATCGTATAAATGGATGTTCAGAAGTTCAGGCGTGTCGGTGCTGGAGACAGGGATGAGCGCCCTCAACTCATTGTGAATGCGGCCGCGTGTATCGCGGGCAACCTCCCGAGTAGACTTGAACTGCATGACGGAGCCATCCTTGCGAACGATGGTTTGTTCAATGTTGACGACGCCGCTGAACGGCGCGTTCGGAATGGGCGTCAAAAAAAAGCTCTGGGCGGAAGCGCGCGTGGCGGGGATCGCGACGGCCAATAAAACGCTGCAGGAAACGGAGGTCAGAGTTAGCCGCGTGCGCATACGGAACCTCCAGCGACATTCGTGAGCAACAGAATACTCTCGGTCGCGTTGGCCTAGCAAGCTCCCAAGGGTGGTGTCAAGATTCGTTAGAAGAAGTGTCCCCATCGTTAACTCGATAGAAGTGTCCCCTTTTTCAGGTTGTTGTTGTCGTGGGAATGCGCACTTCAGTCGGCTGATAGCGACAGCCTGACAGTAGCGTAAATCCGAGGCGTTTGGTCGGATGGCTCCGCGTTCTCAAACCCAACCCTAGGCTGCTTGCCGAAACAAAGCGACCGACTTTGCGAGTGACCTTCCGTGCGAACGCCTGCTCAAGACTATCCGTACAATCGAGGCGTGCAACTCATCGAAATGCCTGATGAGTGGTGCTTCTGAGGTCAATTTTAAATATGAGGTCAGCGTGATATCCAAAACGATAGATGCACTGGCAGCCCGAAGTTCGGTGGCCAACCATGCGGTTCAGGTCGCCAGACGTAGGGCGGGGATGGTTCGGAAGGTGAAAAACGAACAGAGTGCACCCGCGCCATCAGTGCGGCAGGCGATGGAAGCACAAGCGGGAGCACCAACGAAGATTGGTGATCTCCCCGTTCGGTCGCACCTAGAAAAGGCCATATTGGAGCTTCAGGGGTTACACGAGGTACTGCTCTCTGAGGATTTGGAACCGCGTGTGCTGGCGGATTTTCGGGACGCTTTGAATCGAGTCCGGACCGCAGCATGGGCTACCCAGCAGTGTGTCGCCCGCAAGGAGACCGATCAGGGCTCAGGCAGCATGCTCTCGTTCCTAGCCGGGGAACGAATTCGCGCTGCCTATCAGCTTTGCCTAGCCATCAGCGAGGACTTGAAACGACCGGCCATTGCAGTCCCCGCAGGCAGCCTCATTCAATTCTGCGAGGTCGTGAGCGCATTGACAGAGCAATTGAAAGGGATCGTTAATAAGCTGGGATGAGAACCGGCTACGTCTTGTTCGCCACGAGGGGGACGGGCGGGAAACAGACTTCCCAACCAACAAGGAGTACCGTCGCGCTCGGCGGGTCGTAAGACGTATGTTGTCGGCAGACCCAGTAAGCAACCAAATTTGACCCATTGTCCGCGAGTCAGTCCCATCTTTCCCTCGACCATCGCGCAATACCATTTCGGGGCTACTTTGGCGGACGCATCACCCAGAAATATCGGTGGCGGTGCCGATCCTCGTCATTGCGCTGCCGTGAATGGTCACGAGTTCTTGGCGGCTTTCGGTCCCAGTGAATCAGCAGTCGTCGCGCCGCGACCCCCGTTCTGACCGTACTGCTCGTGGCGCCTCACCGGGTATACCGGGCTGACCCACACCGTCGCAGATTTCGCGGGGAATGGATTCACTCACTTGCGACTGCCGCGTAGGAACCCTTTTGAACCACCACGTAGGCAAGGGCTTGGCGAAGCCTGAAGCGCTGGATTTGCCATTCCCTGCCTCCATCGGTGTGCTCCCCCTTCGTAAGGGCTTCGGTGCTTGGGCTAGCATTTCTGATTGTTCGCGAGGTAGGGGACAGCCTAAACTAGTGTTTCGTTCCGGAGCGCACTTGACGATTTACCACGCGCTGCTCGCATTCACTCTGGCTGCCGGGCTCCTGACGATTACGCCGGGGCTCGACACCGCTCTGGTCCTGCGGACCGCAGCAGTGGAAGGGTCGCGACGAGCGCTGCTCGCTGCCGTCGGCATCTGCTTTGGCCTTTTGACGTGGGGGCTTGTGGCGTCAGTTGGACTAGGGGCGCTGCTCGCGGCCTCCCAAGTCGCCTACAGGGCACTGCGGCTGGCGGGCGCCTGCTATCTGATCTTTCTCGGCGTGAAGATGCTGCTGCGCAAACACCAGTCGGCTCCCGCGATAGACGACGCTTCGTCGTCGCCAGTATTTGCAAGTGCTGTCAGCGCAAGTGCGCCACGGTGGTTTGTTCGCGGGCTCCTAACAAACCTTCTCAATCCTAAAGTGGGTGTTTTCTACATTACATTCCTGCCGCAGTTCATTCCCGCCGGAGTCGGTGTCATCCGGTTCAGCATGCTGCTGGCCGCCATTCACGCGACTGAAGGCATCCTCTGGTTCTGCCTGCTTATCCTTGCAACTCGTCCGCTTTCGCGGTGGTTGCGCAGGCCGCCCGTAGCCCAAACGCTCGACCGGGCAACGGGCACCGTGCTCGTCGGGTTCGGACTCGGGCTCGTGTTTGATAACCGACGCTGACGCGGCTCGAAAATCCGTCTACGTAGATGCGGCTTCGCTCTGTCATCTTCTCGCAGTTATTCCGGATCACGCACCTCTCAGAGGTATTTCTGAGACGGAGTCATCTCTACGACGGAACTATGTATAGCGCTCACGTATGAAGTCACTGATCGCCGAATACGCGACTGTGAGCGTCTTTTCGTCGGGCAGGAAGACAATGCGAAAGTGTTTCGTCCCCGGGCGCTGACCGAAGCCGAAGCCGTGCACCACCGTTACATGCTTCTGACGAATCAGGTCGGTGACAAAGACGTCGTCCCCTTCCGGGATGTCGATGCTGGGGTAGGCGTAGAAAGCTCCGCGCGGCGCCACACAACTGACGCGCGGCGTTTCGCTGCACCACTTCATGGTCAGATCGCGGCGACTGCGCAGTTTGCGCTTCACCTCGGTCAGGTGATCCTGGGGACCTTCGAGCGCCGCCCTAATCGCGTACTGCTCTGGATGGTTGGCGCAGAGGCGCGCGCGTAACAACTTGTTCACGCCTTCCAGATATGGTTTGATTACGGAAGCTTCACCGCTGGCAATGCCCCATCCGATGCGCCACCCAGGAGCTAGGTAGTTTTTCGAGAGGCCCCCGAAAGTTATAACCGGCACGTCGGGCGCGACCGCAGCCATCGCAACGTGAGGATCATTATCGATAATCAGCTTGTCGTAAATCTCGTCGGCAAAGATGATCAAGTTATGACGGCGTGCGAGATCAGCAATCTGCTCCAGCATCTTGCGCGTGCAAACCGATCCCGTCGGATTATTGGGATTGATCAACACAATTCCACGCGTCCGTGGCGTGATTTTTTTCTTGAGGTCGTCAAGATCGGGCTGCCATCCGTCTTCTTCGTTCAGGTAATAGGTGTTGAGTCCAATTTCGATCTTCGCCAGAACTGCGGAATAGAGCGGATAGTCGGGGCAGGGAGTGAGCAAGTTGTCGCCCGGATTGAGCAACCCAGTCAGGCAGATGTCTACCGTCTCGCTGACGCCTGATGTCACGAATACATCCTGAATATTGGAGATGCCTTTGCGCGCCGCCTCGCCGCGAATCGCCTCTAAAGCCTGTGGGATGCCCGAAGAACTCGAGTATCCATTCTTGCCGTCGCGCATGGCTTGATAGACAGCTTCTATCATGTGTGCAGGCGTCTGGAAGTCAAAGTTGAGCGGGTCGCCGATGTTCAGCGCGAGAATCTTGTGTCCCTGTCGCGCGACTTCGTCGGCGATGCAGGCCAAGTCGCGAATAGCGTAGCGGACATTTTCCAGCCGGGCAGCCGGGACGATCTCGCGGAGCTGCGACATTGGCATATTAAGGAGAGCTCGCCTTCCGCCTAGATTGTACAAGACGGAAGGACCGCCAAAAATAACCGCACTTCGTTTCTTACTCTCCCCGGTCGATCTGCGCCTTCTGCAGCGTGTCGGAATAATCGATGTATATCGACTTCCACTCCGTGTAGAAATCGACCGCGCCAACGCCGCCTTCTCGATGGCCATTGCCGGTCGCCTTTGTGCCACCGAAGGGAAGGTGAACTTCTGCGCCAATGGTCGGCGCATTAATATAGGTGATACCGGTCTCGAGATCGCGGACGGCGGCAAATGCTTTGTTGACATCTTTGGTGTAGAGCGAGGATGACAGTCCATATTCAATGTCATTGGCGATGGCAATCGCATCATCCAGGTCTTCACAGGGAATGATCGCAACCACCGGTCCAAAGATTTCTTCCTGCGCTATGCGCATTTTGGGATCAACGTCGATGAAAACAGTGGGTTCGAGGAACCAGCCGTGCTGGAGTTCGCCTTTATCGAGCCGATTGCCGCCGGTGACTAGCTTGGCGCCTTCATTTTTTCCGATTTCGATGTAGCTCAGGTCAGTGTTGAGCTGTTTCTCGTTCACCGCCGGGCCCATTTCGACAGTCTCATCGAGGCCGTTGCCGACTTTGATTTTCTTTGCGCGCGCAACGAAGTGATCGACGAATTTGTGGTAGACCCCTTTCTGCACGATCATGCGACTGGTCGCGGTGCAGCGTTGTCCAGTGGTTCCGAAAGCGCCCCAGAGTCCGCCTTCGACCGCCAGGTCAAGATTCGCATCGTCGAGAACGATCATCGGATTCTTGCCACCCAGTTCAAGCGAACAGGGTTTGAAGCTCTTGGCCGCTGTCGTGCCGATGGTCCTCCCGACCGCGGAAGATCCTGTGAAAGAGACGGCGCGAACGGACGGATGCTCGGTAAGCGGCGCTCCGGCTTCGGGGCCATACCCCGCGATAACATTGACGACACCCTTCGGGACGCCGGCGTCTGTCAGTGCCTGCACCAGGTTAAACGTGGAGAGTGGAGTGTCCTGGGCAGGCTTGATGACGCAAGTGTTGCCGCAGACGATCGCGGGTAGCAACTTCCATGAAGAGATGGCCATGGGGAAATTCCAGGGCGTAATCATGCCGCAGACGCCAATCGGCTGGCGCACAGCCATAGCGAATTTATTGGGGAGCTCCGACGGAACCGTCGGACCGAAGAGTCGGCGGCCTTCGCCGGCATTGTAGTAAGCGGCGTCGATCGCCTCCTGCACGTCGCCGCGAGTTTCTTTCAGCACCTTGCCCATCTCGCGCGTCATGTCGCGGGCGTGCTCTTCTTTCCGCTCGATTAGAATCTCGGCAGCCCGAAAAACCATCTCGGCGCGGCGGGGCGCGGGCACAAGACGCCATTTGGCAAACGCACGTTTGGCCGCATCCACGGCTGCATCCGCATCAGCCTTATTCGAGCGCTGGAAGATGGCGACGACTTCCCGCGTGTCGGCGGGATTGCGGTCTTCGAAAGTCTGTTCGCTGGCGGATTCGACCCATTCGCCATCAATGAAATTCTTGAAAACCTTGGTTTTAGTTGTGCCGCCATCAATTACCGGCTTTGTCATGGTATCGGTCGCCATAAAAACCTCCTGGGATAGAGCGGAAACTCCATGCTAACAACCAGGGGGGAGACGGGCAAGCGAAGAGACTGGAGTGAAGAAAGTGAAGAGACTGAGTGCGGTTTCCCGAATTGAGCCCGGTTCGCGCCGCAAACGGCGATTGCTGATGGTCACTTTCGTAACCCCTTCACCCCCAGACCCAAGATTCATACCCATCCCAGCGGGGATATGATGGTCATAGCATCAGAGAGACTCCGATATTCACAGAATTTTCCAAATGAGGTTGGCACGGGCTCGTGTCGAGTAAACAAAAACCGGGCGTTTACGTCGCTTGGAAAACGGTGACGTACCGCAGCGTAATGCTGGCGCTGCTTGGCGTTGTGCTGATTCTTGGTTTCGTCATGCATGTGGCATTTCCAAAATTAACGGATTCAACGGTGAAGGCCGCCGGAAAAATATCGTCCGCGATGCTTGAAAGAGTTGCCGGACTCGCGCCTCCGCTCAAGGGGCCATCGGCTGTGGTTGCGCAGCAGGCGCACTTTACGGCGCTCGATGGCACGATCCGGGTGAGGAAAGGCAACGGCAACAGCTGGATAAACGCCGACTATAACGTACCGCTCGAAAAAGGTGATGTCGTGCAGACCGGCGCGGAGGGCATGGCCAAGATTGTTTTCAACGACGGCACCAACTACACCGTGAAACAAGATTCGTTGATCGTGATCGAAGAGAACTCGGCGAATGATCAGCAGCAAACCAACGTGTCGGTGGCGGTCACAACCGGCACCGTTGACCTGACTACGGCGACCTATGTTCAGGGCTCCAAGTCGCAGGTGATTGTCGCGGGCGCGAAGGCTTCTCTTGCTCCCGATTCATCGGCTATGGTAAACAACAACCCCAAAGACAATCAGCACGAAATCTTGGTAAAGAAGGGCAGCGGCGATATCGAACGTAACGGGGAAGTGGTCCACCTCTCGAACTGGGAGAAGGTAAGTTTCCAAAGCGAATCGAAAAGTATGGAAAGAGCCACGGAAATCGGACCGCCAGCACCGATCACGCCGGGCAACATGATGCCCGTTTTCATCGACGACGGGCAGAAATCGAAAGAAGTCGAATTTGCCTGGACTCCCATGGCGAATGCGGCCGGATATCGGCTGCGTATTTCGCACAACCCGTATTTTTCGTCGCTTTTGCTGGATCGGAAGGTGGAGACGCAAAGTGTGGTTGTGACTGGATTGCCGGTGGGGGCTTATTATTGGTCGATCCAATCTTACGATGCGGCCGGCAAGGAATCGGTGGAAAGCGAAAAAAATCGATTTACGATTATTGTCAAAAGCAAAGAGAAAGTAGAACTGTCCCTCGATATCGATCCTTTGATCCAACATGGGCACGTGATCGAAGTTACGGGCAAGACGGAAGCGGGCGCGCGCGTCATGGTGAACGGCAGGGAAGTTCCGATGGTCGCCGACGACGGGTCATTTCACTATTTCACGCCGCCGTTGCCGAACGGAGAAAATCTGGTAACCGTCACGGCGCAGAATTCGAAAGGTGGCGTGAATACGCACCAGGAAAAATTGGTGATTCAATAAAGGATTCGACATTTCTAAAATGTCGAGGAACAAGGTTGAGAAACACCGTTCAGAGGAATGTTTAGCATAATGTTCGGAACGTGTTCAGAATAACTGGTGTCGAATGGACAATCGGTTCTCTTGAACAATCCAACGTAGAATAGAAGCAAACGTACAATTGAAGAAGCCAGGGGAGTAGCGACTCACACGGAGACCGACGAAGGCCCAGGTTCCAGGGGCGAGACGAATTCCCGGGAGAGAGAAGTATTGCCATGTCAAACAACGGTTTTCATAACGGCTCATCGCGTTCGCATAATCTTCGTTCGTTGTTCAGTATGTTTTCGAGCGACCTCGCCATCGATCTGGGGACGGCCAACACGCTGGTGTACGCGAAGGGCAAGGGCATCGTGGTCAACGAACCCTCCATCGTAGCGCTGAACAAGAACACAAACGAGGTGGAAGCCGTCGGCAAAGAAGCCAAAGAAATGCTGGGGCGCACGCCCGGCAACATCGTGGCGATCAAGCCGATGAAAGATGGCGTCATCGCCGACTTCAAGGTCACCGAGAAGATGCTGAACTACTTCATTCAGAAGGCGCACAACCGCAAGATGCTGGTGCATCCGCGAATTGTGATCGGCGTGCCTTCTGAAATCACGCAGGTGGAAAAACGCGCCGTCATGGATTCCGCGTATCGCGCCAAAGCCAGCGAAGTTCACTTGGTGGAACAGGCCATGGTAGCTGCGATCGGCGCAGGCTTGCCCATCACCGAGCCCAGCGGCAACATGGTCGTCGACATCGGAGGAGGCACCACCGATATCGCAGTGATTTCGCTCAGCGGTATTGTGTATTCGCGTTCCGTTCGCATGGCTGGCAATCAGATGGATGAAGCCATCATGAACTACCTCAAGCGCAAATATAACTTGCTGGTGGGCGAGCGCACCGCCGAACAGATCAAGATGGAAATTGGCTCGGCGTATCCGCTCGATAAGCCCCTGACCATGGAAATCAAAGGCCGCAACCTGATCGAAGGTGTGCCGAAGACGATCACCGTGGATGACAGCGAAATCCGCGAATCACTCAGTGAATGCGTTTCGACCATCATGAATGCCATCCGCGTCGCGCTCGAACGTACGCCCCCGGAACTCTCCGCCGATATCAGCGACCGCGGTATCGTGCTGACCGGTGGCGGCGCGCTGATCAAGAACCTTGACAAGCGTATCCGGGAAGAAACCGGTTTGCCGGTTTCTATTGCCGACGATCCACTGTGCAGTGTGGTGCTCGGCACCGGCAAAATGCTCTCGGACTTCAAACTGCTGCGCAAGATTTCGATCGAGTAAACTCCGCTGGCTTCCAGTGACGACAACCATCTCAGGCTGACGGGTTACTGAGAACTGAGAACAGAGAAATGGTGTTATGGACGTCCTCGGACGCTACCGCAATCTGATCGTGCTGGTGGGAGTGTTATTCGCCCAGGTACTCGGCTTGGCCGTACAGGTCCGGCGACCGACCGACAACGAACCGACACGGCTCATCCGCATCTGGGCCGTGGACATGGTCACTCCTCTTGAGAAGGCGCTCGGCTGGGCGCAAACCTCCAGCAATAACATTTGGCACAATTACTTCTACCTGCGCGGTGTGCGTGCCGAGAACCGGAGCCTCAAGGCGCAGATCGAGCGCATGAGTCTGGAGCAGGTGCGGATGAGCCAGGATGCCGATCAGGCCCGGCGTTTGCAGGCCTTGCTGGCCTTCAAAGAACAGTTCATTTCGCAGACCATGGCGGCGCAGGTCATAGGAACTAGCGGCAGCGAGCAATCGCGGTCGGTGTATATCGATAAAGGCGAAGTGGACGGGCTCAAGCCCGACACTGCAGTCATCACAGCCAACGGTGTCGTGGGCAAGGTTTTGCTGGTATACCGGTCGACTTCGCTGGTGCTGCTCATTAGTGACCATAGCAGCGGAGTCGGCGCGCTTCTCGAGAAGTCGCGAATCGAGGGGATCGTGCGCGGCACGCCAGCGGGTGAAGTGATGCTCGAAAAAGTGATGAGCGATGAAAGCGTGTCGGTTGGAGAACAGGTTTTGACCAGCGGCGGAGACGGCATTTTCCCCAAAGGCCTGCTCGTGGGAACGGTGACAAAGGTCACGCCAGGCAGCGAACTCTTTCTAAATATCCACCTGCGTCCTGCCGCCGATCTTAGTAAGTTGGAAGAAGTGCTGGTGGTTACGAAGATTGACCAGCGACAGGCCGCGCCCGACAAAACGGGCGCAGCGCGCGCCGCCGATATCCTGGCCGAGCGCTTGCCAACCGTTCCTTCCAAACCGGAGAACGCCGAGAAAGGTCCCGCTCCAGAGACTGCAACGCCAAAGACAGCGATACCAAAGACTGTCGCACCGGCGAACTCGGGTTTGGACGCCAAGCCAAAAGCCGCACATTCCGATGCCTTGACGAGCAGCGGTGCGCCGGCCACACGCAAACCGGTGACCTCCGCCTCTTCTCCGGTTAATAGCTCAGGCAATCCTTCAGGGGCCCCTTCCGCCGCTAAACCGGCCGCATCTGGAATCGACGCCACAAAACTTTCCAAGCCCGTGAAGGCGACCACCGAACCCAAACCGCAACCTGCTGTTGAGGACATTCCGCACTAACGTGGCTATCACCTACACGTCGGGAGAGCAGGTCGAGGTTTACCGTTTCAGCATCCCTGCGACGGTTCTGATTCCGTTGACCGCTATTTTCTTGCAGGCCTGGCTGCCGTTGCGGTTTCCTTTTTTCACTCTCTTCGATCTTCCGCTGCTGGTCACGATCGGATTCGCCACGGCGCGGCGCAATCCATTGGCGGGTCTGGTTACCGGCGGCTTGATTGGCATTCTGCAAGACGCGTTGACACATCAGGCGATCGGTCTCTACGGGATCTCTCTGACGGTCGTGGGGTTCGGCGCTTCTTCGCTCGGTATCAAGCTGGATGTGGAAAATGGTGGCGCCCGCTTCCTGCTCACGATCTTCTTTTATGCGGTACACGAGGTTGTCTACTTCATGATTGCCCGCGGCCTGGTTGGGTCGCACATGGCATGGAGTTGGCCGCATGAAGTCTTGTCGGGCGTCTCGAATGCACTTTTAGGCGTTCTGGTCTTCATGCTGCTAGATCGGGTTAAACAGCGCACGTAATCGATTGGAAGATGCCAAGAACCTGCACGCGTCGCCGCGATGAAAGCCAGGTAAGCCCGGTTCTCTACCGGGAATTCATGAAGATTACGACGACATAAGCCAGCACCGCCGCAACCACGGTGGCGAAGAAATTCACCGCCTGATTGCTAATCCAGCCGCGACGCTGCAAGGTGGCGCCGAGAACGCTGTCGATCAGCATTCCGGCGAATCCAGCGGATAGTGGAATCCAAATCTGGGACTGAACAACCATCCCGTTCATCGCTCCAACCAGGGTAATCACGAGGCCGGCCGCTAATCCTATTACACTTCCGAGAATCGTAATGCCGCCGTCGGTGCCAGCCGGAACCCTTTTCCAAGTTGTGATCAAGCGCGCTTCGGAGCTGTTGAACTGCCCAATTTCGCTAGCCACGGTGTCCGTTGCCGCTTCGGACAGAGCAGCCAGCGCCGCGACCAGCCAAAGCCGATTTCCGTTGACGCTGAACACGACGGAACCGAGGGCAGCCACCGCCAGATTGGCCAGCACTTGCCACCCGTTTCGTCCTTCCCGGCGCTCGGCGAGCCCGAGCGCCAGTTTGCGACGATATCCCAAGCGAGTGGCTACCCAGGTCAGCAGAAACAGCACGCAAAGCGCGACAAAAGCCGCCGGCCCGGCGCCGACAAACAGCAGGAAACAGGCAATCCCTCCCGCAAACGCCCCAGATGGGTTAACGCCGCGCAGAAACTGAGCCACCACCGCGAAGGCGAGGGTCACCGCTGCTGCGATCGTCAGTCGCTCAGGAGTCGAGGCCCAGGCATGTACTAGATAAGAGTTCAGCATGATTCGGCAACTTTCACCGGTAAGCTTTCGGTCGTAAGCCGATCGTTGTCTGCGACCAGTAGAATCTCACGTCACTGCCGACTGGCCGCTGAGAGCTGACACCGCCCGGGGACTGAAGATGGCCGAAAACGGCCGATCCGCATTCGATAACACCATATTCGGTGTCCCTTGACAACGGACCGCGTCATCTAGTGCTTGGCCTTTCGGTTCGCCTCAAATTGGGTGGCTGCAACCTCCGCTCGTTTAGGCTACACTTCTGTACGCTTGGTGAGCTTTGGGCATCTGAAGTTTTGGCCGAGAAAAGTCTCGGTTTCGTCTTCACTTGGGGGTGAAAATCAATGGCGGCCTCGGTCTGGTCCGGATATCTTACGTTCGGATTAATCTCCATGCCGGTGCGTCTATTCTCGGGCGCGCGCAGCAGTGGCATTTCCTTCAATCAGCTTCACCGCACCGACCATCATCGGGTCAAGCAACAGCTCATTTGTCCAGCCGACAATCAGGTTCTCGAGCGTAGCGATATCGTCAAGGGCTATGAATATCGCAAGGATGAGTACGTCATCATCGATCCCGAAGAGATCAAGAAGATCGAGCCAAAAACGGCGAAGACGATGGAGATCCTCGAATTTGTGAAGTCAAGTGAAGTCGATCCCGTGTACTTTGAGTCGTCCTATTATATGGTTCCCGAGGAAGCCGGGCGCCGGCCCTACGCGCTGCTTACCAAAGCGCTCGAGGAAAGCGAGTATGTCGCCGTAGCCAAGCTCACCATGCATAACCGCGAATACACAGTTTTTCTGCGCCCGCATAAGGGCGGGTTGATGCTGCATACCATGTACTACGCGGAGGAAGTTCGCGAGGTCGAGTCATTTGGCGCTCCCGATGTGGAGGTGAAAGACGCCGAAATCAAAATTGCGCATCAGTTGATCGAAGCGCTAGCCGGCGAGTGGGACCCGGAAAAATATCACGACACCTTCCAGGAAAATCTAAAGAAGCTGATTGCGACCAAACTTGAGGGCGGCGAAGTGCAGGCCGTCGAACAGCCGAAAAAACTGGCTCCGGTGGTCGATCTGATGGCTGCCCTGAAAGAAAGTCTGGCCCAGACGAAGAAACCAGCTGGCTCGGAAAAAGTTACAGAAATGCCTGCGAAAAGCCAGTCCAAAAAACGCGGTCGTGCCTAGCAGAGATGCGGCAAGCGGCGCCTGCTACGGGCGCTGCTCAAAATCTCGAACTTTCAGGGGAGCGTTCGGTCCGAGATCGAGCCAGCTGTCTCTACGACGGCTTTTAATATTGCTATCTTATTGATCCCGGCAACCAAACCAGTCTCTTAAAGCTTCTCATCAGAACAACGGAAAAACTCGCGACTGGCTTGAGCGCCGTCTCCGATTTCCCCTCATGACCCGGTTCCCGATACAATATCGGATTCCGCGTAAGACTAACTTTTCTATGGAGTTTGAATGAAGAGGTTTCTCTGGCTGGGGTTCGTGCTGTTTCTTTATGTGATCTGTAGCGGGTGCGGCGACACCTTCCGCCCCATCATTATCCCGAATCCTCCTGTATTTCCCAATCCGCAGGCCTCCCATAGCGTGCTGTCGGTCAACGATAACGGAATCTACGCGGCGGGCAGCGGCATGGTGATCGATGTTTCCGGCGACACCGATGTAAGCACCGTGGATACTGGTATTGGTCCCGTGCACGCGGCGCAGCAAACCGCCAGCCAAGTGCTGGTTGTAAGTCAAGCTGTCACGGGATACGATCCGCCCGTATTGGGCGGTTGTCTGATCGTACAACCGAATCCCGAACCGGTTCTGAATGTCTGTCCTTCGATCACCAAGCTAACCTACAGCGGCACGGTCATTAGTAGTACCTCCACCATCACACTGCCGGCAAGCTCGGCTGCGAGCTTTGTGGCCACCACGGAATCGACCCAGGCCTATGTTTTACTTCCCAATTACATACCAAACCCTGGCACGCCCACTGCGGTTGTTCCTTCGATCCAAATCGTTAATACCACTGCCAACAACCTGGTGAACACCATTCCAGTTGGACATAACCCGATCGCCATGGCAGAGACGCCGGATACCAAGAAGCTCTACGTAGCGAACCAGGGCGATAGCACCATCAGCGGTTTCAACCCCGCCACGGGGAACCTTTCCCAGAGAGTAGGTTCGCCCACAACCACGTCTTCGCCACCCATCTGGCTCGCGGCGCGCTCCGACAGTCAACAGGTATACGTACTGGAGGAAAACGGTACTTTCGAGTGGCTAGATACCACGTCCACGGCAGGTCCGGATACTCTGACACCAACGAGTCCGACATTTAGTGTGCCTGGCGCCACCACAATGACCTACGATCCTAATCTGAATCGTCTTTATATTGCGGGCGCACAAGAGCTGGAGATCGTCGATGTTTCGCAATCTCAGCCCCAGCTTTTAACGACGATTGCCATCCCGCCATTCACGCTTCTTAATCTTCCCTCGGTTGCTGCCAATGCGACTTCGGCGGCAGCCCTCCCTGATGGAACCAACGCTTACGTTGCCTCCTATGCCACCCTACCGAGCCAGCTCACCATCTCTTCGGTGTCTGGAGACGGAACAAATGCGACGTATGCCTACACCTTGACCGCAGGGGTAGCCCTGAACCCTGGCTTGACGATCACCGTCACAGACACAAACCTGGCCGGGTTCGATGGAACGTTCCTCGTCGGAGCGCTCATCAGCGGGACGACTGCTTGTCCGGGTACATGTTTCCAGGTGCCCAACCCCAATACTCTTGCATCTATGTCTGTGTCCGCTTCGGGCACGGGCAGCAACATCTTCCCGCAGGTTACGGCGGTCAATACGACAGCGAACACGCCCGAGAATACGATTGCCCTTGCCGGTTTTCCGGATGCGACGATTGTGGGTTCTCAGTACTATATTCCGGCCTGTGCCAACAACGCCCGATTCCGCTTCCTGATGGCCGCTGGCGGCGACAGCACGCGTGCCTATCTGTCCAGTTGCGACGGGGGTATCGTCGATATTATCAATACGTCCAGCAACGCCTATTTTCTGAATCTGCCCGCTCCGGTCAGTTCGCGCACAGTTTTGGGAAATACCGGGCAGAACCCACCGCAGAATCCCGTTTTCCTGCTAGCCGGTCCGTAGTGGTGTCATCCTGAGCGTAGCGAAGGACCCATGCATTGTTTGCCTGCACCGAGAAGCGTGGGCTCTTCCCGTCATATCGGAAGACAAGGTTTTGGATTGAGGTTGCGGAGTATGGAAGATGAGTAGCCGTTGGTTTACGGTGCCGAGCGACCAACCACGATCGCCCGGATTTGCTAGCCTGCGACCGCGGAGCGTTCCAAAGCCCGGCGGCGGTGATAACGCAAAGCCACATTCATAAACACGTTTCCACTGGAGGTATTGAAGCCCATCACCAGAGCTTCGGTATCTTCGCTACTCTTGCTGCCTTGGTCGGAAGTATGCAAGATCGGTGGACGAACATGGAAATGAAATCCCTGGTCGTTGAGCGTGGTAACGGCATTGCCAATGATCTGGTTTGCCAGCTCACATACCGCCTCTCGCACCAGATCCTCGTCCGTCTCGGAGACTTCGATACCGGCCAGACGGCTGGCCAGTTGTACCGCTGCTGGAAGGTCCACATCAAAAATGATCCGTCCTTCGATTTCGCCGGCGAGGCAGACTTCTGCAGCGATGCCCTTGCGTCGGTACGCCTCTTCCTCCATGCTCAGGGTCTCAATGGAAATAGGCGACTCCAGACCCTGCGCCAGGACGGCATCGGCCGAATTAATGAACGGCTGAATCAAATCCATCCGCATTGATTATGCTCCGGCTCCGGCTCCACGCGCCGTCGTTCCGTCGTCCCGCATTACGTACTTAATGACTTCGTACAGGACTTCCGGCTTCACCGGTTTTTGCACGAAGTGGCGAGCACCCCGCTGCAACGCAGCGACGATGTTTTCCTGGTAACCGACCGATGAGACCATTACGATGCGAGCGCTCGGATGGTCGCGCACAATCTTTTCCGCCGCTTCAATACCTTCCATCTGCGGCATGGTGATATCCATCAGAACGATGTCGGGCGTGAGCCGTTCATATTCAGTAATGGCAGAAACTCCGTCACCGGCCTCGCCGATCACCTGTCCACCGAATGATTCAACCATCCGGGCCAGGTTCTTGCGGGCAAACACGGAGTCATCCACGATCAGATAGCGCACCGGTTGTCCGTCTTCGCTCCGTTTTACGGGCGCAAACTTTTCCATGACACTCCTCCACACCTATCACTTAATCACGTTCTACGTACTTTCGGTAGATTACTCTAGTTACTCTAGTTACTTCCTGCACCTGTCGCGCGCTTGCCGTCGCCGTTTTCCCCGCGGCCGCGTTCGGGGGTGCACTGGGCCTGCAATAGAGAGGGCAGATCCTGAAGGTTCGCAACGCGCATCGCAAATCCCCGTTCGATGGCCGCCTTAGGCATGCCGAAAACCACGCATGTTTCCTGGCTTTGCGCCACCGTGTATCCCCCGGCTGCTCGGATCTCTCCCATCCCAAACGCCCCGTCTTCTCCCATACCTGTCATTAGGACGGCCATCGCTTGCGGACCAAAAACTTCGGCAACGCTGTGGAATAGAACATCGACAGACGGACGATGCCCGTTCACCGGAGCGTCTTCTCCGAGTATTGCGACATTACCAAGCGGCAATTTTTTTACTTTCATGTGCCGGTTTCCCGGGCATATGAGCGCTCGCCCAGCGACCAGCAAGTCGCCCGATTGCGCTTCTTTCACTCGGATCGGGCAGCACTCGTCGAGTCGTTTGGCAAATAATTCCGTGAATCCATCCGGCATGTGCTGGACCACCAGGATGCTACCGGAAAATTCCACCGGCAATTTCGAGAACAAGTATTGCAAGGCGTTCGGGCCGCCCGTAGAAACCCCGATGGCAACGATGCGGGTGGGCACCACAGGCTGTAGCTTGCTGGGCTGCTGCCCGGGCGCTTCTCCGGGCAGGAACTGCGCCTGCACTCCTGCGCTCTGCGCTGCCGCCCGAATCTTTTTGATCAACTCATCGGCAATTTCCGGCATCCGCGCAGAAACGTCTTTTGGTTTGGCCACGAAATCAAACGCGCCTAGCGCCAGCGCTTTCAGTGTGATCGACGCGCCCGCCGTACTATGGGAGCTGACTACAATCACCGGAAGCCGCCAACGGCGCATGATTTCCTTCAAGGTATCGATGCCGTTCAGTCCGGGCATCTCCAGATCGAGCGTGATTACTTGCGGCGACAGTTCTTCGATTTTCTTCAGGGCAAAACGGCCGTCCATCGCCGTACCCACAACCTCGATTGAACTATCCCTTTCGAGGATGTTCGGAATCAGTTTGCGCATCAGAGCCGAATCATCGACTACGAGCACCCGCAGTGGCTTTTTCATGCCTGCCCCCCCGCCGTGCTGCGCGCCTGCATCCCGTGGGCCGCGCTTTCACCCGCTGTGCTTGACGCTGTTACCGCGGTCGATAACAGACCGCTCATTCCACCGCTCGATACATCGGCGCGTCGTCGCGTAAATCGCTCCATGAGCGCGATCATGTTCAGGATCAGAACCACCCGCCCATCGCCCAGAATCGAAGCTCCGCTCACGAGGTCGGTCGTGATCGACTGGTCGTCGAGCGCCTTGATCACCAGCTCGTCTTCGCCCTCCAACCCATCCACCATCACACCGAACTTGCGGTCTCCGCTATTGATCACCAGCACGAAGACTTTGCGACGCGCCGTCTCAGGCCCGCTCGGAGGCTTCGAACCCAACCGCAGCAGAGGCAATACGCCGTTGCGTAGTTGCAATACGTCGTAGTGCTCCACCTGATGAATCTCTTCTTCCACCGTACGCGTGATCTCCGCCACTGCGTTCAAGGGCAGGGCATAGAGGCGCTGATCCACCCGAAATAGCAACGCCCGAATAATGGCCAGCGTTAGCGGCAGCCGCAGACGGAAAGTTGTCCCGCGTCCCGGTGAAGTCTCGATTTGCACCGTTCCTTTCAGACGTCCCAGCACGCTCTGGACAACGTCTAATCCCACCCCGCGGCCCGAAAGTTCGGTGATTTCTTCAGCCGTGGAGAATCCGGGCTGCAGGATCAGATCGAGCGTTTCCGACTCAGAGATGCGCGCCGCCCGTTCGGCGTCCAACAAGCCGAGCGACAGAGCACGCTTCCGAACCTTGTCCGCGTCGATTCCTCCCCCATCGTCGGAGACCTCGATGACCACCTGATTTCCCTGGTGATACGCCGCCAGCCGCAATGTGCCTTGCGGCCGCTTGCCGGCGCGAATCCGCTGCTCGGCCGTCTCGATGCCGTGGCCGATGGCATTTCGGACCAAGTGGGTAAGCGGCTCGGCAATCGCATCCAAAATGCTCTTGTCGAGATCGGTCTGTCCGCCCCTGACGATCAGCTCAACTTCTTTGCCGGACTGACGCCCGACGTCCCGCACAATACGGGGGAACCGCCGAAAGAGCTGATCGACCGGCACCATGCGAATTTTCATGACCGAGTGCTGCAGATCGTTCAACACTCGCCCCTGGAACGCCATGGCATCCGCGAATTTTCCCCGCAAAGCGTCTTTCGGGAAGCGTTGTCCGAACTCCAGCAACGCTTGCTGTAACATCGATTTCGCCAGGATTAGTTCACCGACCAGGTTAAGTACACTGTCGATTCTCTCGGCATCCACTCGCAGCAAGTTATCGGGACCACCCGGCACGGCGGGAGTGACCGGTGTTTCGCCCACTGGCGGCGTTTCGATGGCAGCGGCCTCGAAAACCCCTGCGATCTCATCGTCTTTGTGGTCCTTTTCTTCTCTGTCTTTTTTGGGGGCAACACTTTTGCCTTCAACCTCGGCAACGGAAACCGATGGGGGGACGGGCAATGTGGCTTGCATCCGCAGTGGGCTCACTTTTGCGTTCAGTGCAATTGTCGGGATGCAGCACTTGGCGCGGATTTGCTCTCCGGATTTGTCGGACGCGAGCGCGGCTTCGATTCGGTCTATCGTTTCGAGACTGCCTTCGAGCGGATAAAGAGCCAGTACTTCGCCCATTTCTGCAAGGGCTAACTGGATCATCTGCCGCGCGGCGATGGGCATCAGGCACTGCGGATCGACCTGCACCAGCACGTGATGAACCCGCTTGCCTTCTGTCGTCGCGCGGGTGATCGCTAGTTGTTCGTATTCCGACCAGCGGCTGGCGGTTGTGGCGGGTTTTTTCTTCTTGTTCTTCGCCTTGATAGCGCCCTTAGGATTTCGGGCCAGACGCGCAATATCCGCACGCAAGGCCTGGATACTCGGAAGTTTCGTTTCGTTTCGATACGCCTCTAGCAGGGCTGCGAACACGTCGGCCGCGCGTAATGCGATCTCTGGAACCGAAGCCGCCGCCGAGGTATTTTCCAGCGACAGCACATCCTCAAATTCATGAGAAAGTTCGCTGAGCTCGCGGAAGCCGCAGGCCGCCGCATCTCCCTTCAGCGTATGCACCGTGCGCCGCAGGCTGCGCGCAGTTTCCGCGTCGCCGGGCGACTTCTCCAGTTGCATCGCTTCGTCGTTCAACTTCTGGACAAGTTCCCCCGCGCTTTCAAAAAACAGCTGGCGGAGTTCGCTCATCCTGTCCTCGGGGGGCAGGGTCACATCTTCACCTCGACTCGCTGATACGCGGTGCCGCTGTTGCGATGCACCATCTGGAATTTGTCCGTCAGTCCGAGCAGGCTCTCAGCGTGGCCGACAAACAGATATCCCATCGGGTTCAAGCAACGGTAGAACTTTTCCACCAGCCTTTTTTGCTCTGCTTCGTCGAAATACATCATCACGTTACGGCAAAAAATAATGTCGTTGCGCTGCGGCAGGTATTCGGTCTTCAAATTGTGAAAGTCGAAGTGCACCAGTTCCTTGACGTTTCTCTTAACCGCGTAGCGCTCGCCCACTTTGTCGAAGTAACGCAGGCGATACCCGTAATCGACCCCCGACATCTGGTGTTCGCTGTAGGATCCTTCTTGCGCCGTGCGCAGGACCGAATAGTTGATGTCGCTCGCGAGGATCTCCACTCGCCACGGCGCCGGCACCAGAGGCTTCGGCAGGGGCGCCTCGAAGGGCAGAGGATTGCGCAAATAGTGGTAGGACAGCGCATCGGCCACCTGCATGGCCATCGTGTAAGGTTCCTGTCCGGTCGAACAGCCGGCGCTCCAGATTCGCACGCTGTAATCCCGGCGCTCCTGCTTGCGCCGCAGAATGTCGTCCATCACATCCTTCTGAAACAGATCCAACTGTGCCTTGTTCCGGAAGAAACTGGTCTCGTTCACCGTGAGATTTTCCAGGAGACAGGACAACTCTTGCTTGCCCTGCTGGCTGATCAGCAGACGATAGTAGCTGTAGAACGAATCCAGGTGACACTCTCTCAAGCGGCGCTGCAAACGGTCCTGTAGGAAGGGAGTGCGGCGATCGTCGAAGTGCATGCCGCACTCCTGGTAGACCAGGGTCTGCAGGAGCTTCAATTCTGCTTCGGTGAGTGCGGGTGTATCGGTTGGGTTCATGTGGGTTCGGTTCTGGGTGCTATTTCCCGGCCGCGGCGCTCTTCATCCCTGGCTTAGCACTCGTGGTTGCCGGTTTTTCTTCCACCGGCCCGTTCTGAATTTCGCGTGCCGTCAATACTTTGCCGATATCCAACAGGATGATCAGCCGCCCTTGGTATTTGCCCAGGCCGATCACACAATCCAGTCCGCCTTCCTGCATCATGGTGGGCGCGGCTTCGATTTCGCTCTCTGGTATCTTCAAGACTTCCGACGCCGAATCCACAATCATGCCCACCAGTCGGCCTCTGTGCTCCACGACGAGGATCCGGCTGCGCCGGTCGAGGCCAATCGACGGCTTCCCAAAACGCTTCCGCAGATCGACCACCGAGACAATCTTCCCGCGCAGGTTAATGACCCCTTCCAGATAGTCGGGTGCGTCGGGCACCGCCGTGATCTCGGGCACGCGGACGATCTCATGCAACGATGTGATAGGCACGCCGTAGGTCTCGCGGCCCACGCGGAAGCCAACAATATGGGTTTCTTTGCTCATGAATGGAATTCCCTCAACGAGACCCTGCCGCCGCGCCGCGAGCTCCGTTCCCGAATCCCTGTGCGTTGTCGTTTGTCCGCTCATTGCGCAGTGCAAAACGGTCCATCGAATCGAGCAAGCCGCGCGACATTTTTGACATCTGATCCGAGGACGCTGCCAGCTCTGTCGAACCCGACGTCGAAGACTGCACCAGTTCACGCATACGCTCCATGGCCTGCACCACGGCCTGCGCTCCGGAAGCCTGCTCTTCCACTGCCGAGTTGATCTCGTGCGTAATTTCGTTCAGACGCGTAGTAGCGCGTGCAATCTGCGACGAGCCGTGGGACTGCTCATTCGTAGCAGCGCCGATCTCCTGCGCGAACTTGTAAACCTCGGTCACCACGTTCGAAATCTTTCGCAGAGCTGCATTCAGCTCCTGGCCGAGATTGAGTCCTTCGTTCACGATGGTTGTGCTCTTTTCCATGTTCTCGACCGCTTTGCGCGCTTCTTTCTGAATGCTTTCGATCAACTCGGAAATTTCCTTGGTCGACTGCGCGGACTTTTCCGCCAGTTTGCGTACTTCGTCTGCCACGACCGCAAATCCGAGCCCATGCTCGCCCGCTCGCGCAGCTTCGATGGCGGCATTCAACGCCAGCAGGTTGGTTTGCTCGGCGAGATCGTCGATTACTTCAACGATCTTGCCGATGTCGTCCGCCCGTGTGCCGAGCGAGTCGATGATGTCGCCCGAAGAACGAATCGTAGTGTTGATCCGGTTCAAGCCGTCGGTCGCCTTCTCCATGGTACCGATGCCGCTATGCACCTCTTCCCGCGAACGATTGGAAATATCGAGCAGAACTTTCGCCGTATCCGCAACCCGCTGGATTGAGGTCACCATCTGATCGATCGAAGCCGAGGTCTCGCTCACACTCGACGCCTGTGTCTGCGTGCTCTTCACCATGTTCTGCACGTTGACGCTCATTTCATGCATGGTGCTGGTCACTTCGTCGATCGCTGACGAAGTCTGCAAACTGTTTCTGGCCGATTCGTCGGAAGCGCTAGCTACTTGCGAGGAGGCGCTCGCCACCTGAGAAGCAGCGTCGCGCACATTGCGCACCATTCCGCGCAAACCTTCCACCATGCGCGTGAAAGCATTCGCCAAAGTGTCATTGGCTGAGCGGGGGCGCACTTCAACCGACAGGTTGCCCCCGGCAATGGCTTCTGAAACCTCAGCCATTTCCTTTAGGTACTTGACCATGGAGTCGAAGGTCCTGGCCAGTTGCCCGATCTCATCTTTGCCGTGAACGTCAATATTGTGTTCCAGATCTCCCGATTGGCCGATCTGGTCAGCCACGTGAATCAGTCGAGTCAGCGGCCCCGTGATCCCACTCGCCGTCCGATAGGCAATGATGATGCCCAGACCCAAAGCGACCAGAGTGCTAAATACCGACATCAGAATCGTCCAGGTCGCGGCCGCTTCGTCGGAACGTCGCCGCAGCTCCAGTAGTTGCCGGTTTTCCCGGTCGACATCGTCCAGAATGTCGCTCGAATGCGCAACCCACGAGTTCGGGTCTTTTTGCAGATAGAAAATCTGCAGTTCCGCCACGGTCGCATTGCCCCCGTCCACCGCGCGGCGCTTGTCTACCAGCGGGTTGGCGAAATCAGTGCCCCAGGTTTGCTCGAGCCCCTGTACCTTTTCGAGACTGCTGCGCTGTTGGGCTGAGCTTGCTAGTTCCTGAGCATGGCGGAGCCCGTCGTTCAACTGACGCTCGCCGTCGGTCATTTTCTCCACGTCTCGGGTGTCGCCGCTCAGCAGATAGTTCTGGAGGTGAAGCCGGTTTTGCATCATCTGGAATCGGACCGACGAAGTCACTTCCGTCATATCGATCGACTGCTGCGCCGCGGCCTTAGCCTCATGCTCGCGCTGCACGGCGACCAGATTGATGGCGAGAAGCACCATCACCGTCACCAGAATGATGCCGAAACTCATATAGAGCTTTTTCTTGATAGTCATCCTCAAACCTTCCTCAGTCAGCGCTTTTTGCGCGCCATACTCTACTGGGTCGGATCAAAATGGAATTCCACGATCCCCGTTGACCCCTCCGGACCGACGTCGAAGCGCCACTTCTTGACCGCCTCCAGAGCCGCGTTTGCCAAAACCGGATGGCCACCCATCACTTTTGCTTCCTTGACCGACCCGTTGGCGGCGACCGTGATTTGTACCTTCACGACGCCGGTGATGTTCATGCGCTTCGCCAGATCCGGATAGATCGCCGCTACTCTGCTCTTTACCTTTCGATCGATTTGCTCCTGCCCCAGTGCCAGCGGGCCACTGATTGCCATCCAGCCACCCATCAGCAGCAGACTTACAGCGAACAGTCGATTCAAACCTTGCACAGGCACGAGCCCTCCCTCGCGATTGGTGTATTTGCCCATATTCGGGCAAAGACCATGCCAGCGCATACCAAAAGTTCTATTCGTGCATTACTTTGGTGCTTTGCAATACCCCTGCAAGACGATGAAAGGTAAATCCCTTAGCTCCGGCACCAAATCCTGCGCCGGCTCTCGAGGCAGGTCCTCGCCCGGCTCGTCAGTCTGCCCCCTGGACCGATCCCCCAGGTCCACAATTGAGACGCGTGTATCACTTTGGTGGCGTTTCACAACTTGGCACCATCCCTCGTATTCGCTTGACTCAATTTGAGAATCAAGCGTAGGTTTTATATGTAATTCAATTGTTTTCAACCGCTTAGCCGAGCGGACGGTGCGCACTGACAAGCCATAACGGAAACTCGGGGCCGACGGAAGCGTCTCAGTCTGAAGAGGCTTTCCAAAAACTTCTCTTGGAGCTTTCTCGGGCAGCGTTTCAGAGCAGCGATCCCAGCCAACTGATCCGTTCCTTCTGTGCCATTACTCGAAGCTTTTTCCGCGCCAGCGGCGCCTACTTTTGGACCCGCTCCGCCGATGGCGAACTCGTTGGAACCGAGGCCGACGCTGACCAGCTCGGCGCACAAGCGTTTCGTGGCGTCCGCAGACGCCCCGGGGATGCGTCGATCGCCATGGATGCAGTTCAAAAGCGGCGCGCGTTCTTCGTGAATCATATGGACGCGGGCCGTTACCCCTGGCTGGCCGAACTTCACGCACATTCTGGCATGGCCGCGCCTCTGCTGGTTTCAGGGGATGTGGTCGGCGCCATCACATTTCTGCAAAGCACGCCCGGCGCGGGGTTTGACGACGACGACGTAGCCAAGGTCACGATCCTCGCAGCCCAGCTCGGAACCGCGATCGAGGCTCTGCGTCTGAATCAGCTCTCCCGCGAAGAGCATCGCCGCGCCAGCATTCTGGTAGAGGTTGCGACCGCACTCCACGGTTTACCCGACACCGCCGCCGTGATGGAGAACATCGCCGACCGCCTGCGTGTGCTGTTGCATTCACCCGCCGTGCTCGTCTTCGTCCAACAAGAAAAGGTTTTCCAGTTGCAGGCTGTCTCAACCGAAGCTACCAGCCTGGCGATCGCTATTCGTTCGCGTTTCGAGAACAACAATCTCCGCTCCGCCCTTGAGATCGCCACTCGTGCGGTAGCGGCCGGAGAACGCATTACCGTCAGTATTGACGGGACCTCGCATTTTGGAGAAGATTCACCGCCCGGTGTTCTCGTCGCAGCGCCCTTTCGCACTTCGCGCTCGCACGGCGCCATTCTCGTTTATCCTCGTTCCACCGAACCGTTTAACCACGAAGACAAGACTCTGGTGTCGGCCCTTGCCGGCTTTGGAGCGGTCGCGATTGCCAATGCTGAGTTGTACGGCATGGCGCGCGCTCAAGCCCACGAACTCCACGAAATTCTAGAGATCTCTTTCGAACTCGGCTCCGCAGGAAAGCTCGACGAGTTCATGCAGACTTCGGTCGTTCGGGCCGCCAGCTTCCTTGGTTTCAAACGTTGTTTCATCGGCCTCCTCGAAGACACTACCTTCCACATTCGCTGGGGACTGGAAAACGGCATTTCCCGTCCCGTCGATATCCCACTCTACGATGGGGTTGCGACCCGCGCTCTTAAGAAGAAAAATGTGTTCTTCACCGAAGACGCGTCCAAAACTCCGGGCGCGAATTTGGATTTTGTGTCCGCTTTCAACATCGCCCAACTCCTCGCCGTGCCTTTGCTAGGTTCGAACGGCGATGTACTTGGAATGTTCGGCGTGCTCGACCGCATGGAGCCCGGGCCAATTAATGACGAAGACGTCCGCCGCGCCCGCGCGCTCGCCGCGCAGGTTGCCATCGCTCTCGAACTTACCCGGAACCTGCACCAATCCGAGGAGCACCGCCGCCGCGCTGAGGCCCTGGTCACGCTGACGCTTGAGCTCAACAACGTCCTGCACCTGCCCGAGTTCACCCGCAACTTCGCTCTGCGTGCGGCTGCCCTGCTCGGAGGCCGGTCCGTGGCTCTAAGTCTTTTCCAGACAGCCGAGATCAACACCGTCCTGATGATGTGCGGAGCCTCTCCAATCGGTGCCTCCCAACTCGGCGGCTCTGAAAGCAGCGACTCTGAAAGCAATGTCACCGAAATAAAAGATAAGCAATTGCTGCGCCGCTTTAATCAGGCGCTCAGTGCTGCCTTGGCGAAATATCAAGACGATGTCGCCTTTGCTCCGGCCAACGATATTCTGGGAAGCGCCCTCGCCGCCAGTCTGGGATGGACTGACTGCACGTTAGTACGGCTCGCGGGCTCGTCGGGAGAACTTGTCGGCGTTCTTTGCCTCGCCGACCGTGGTTCTCCTCCCGCCATGGAAGATCATCAATTGCTGCGCGCCATAGCCGGCCATGCCAGCATCGCGCTCGAAAATGCCTGCCTCTTCACCCGCATGCAGCAGGCGAACCGCCATTGGCTGGAAATATTCGACGCGATCAGCGATTTCATCGTTGTCCACGATGAGCAGCACAATATTCTTCGAGTGAATCGCACTCTGGCCGATTTCGTCGGTATCGCCCCCGACCAACTGGTCGGCATCAACATGCGTGCGCTCGATGCTCTCTCTACCGGAGCATCGCCGCATTCCTGTCCCTTCTGCCGCACCGGCGAGGGTCTCGATGAATATGTTCATCCCGTCCTCGAACGCACCTACCTGATTTCGACCTCGCGCATTCATGCCGCCGCCAGTGCTCAGTTGCAGACCGTTCACGTGCTCAAGGACATCACCGACCGTCGCGAGGCCGAGCGCCGATATCGCGAACTCTTCGACAACATTCAGGAAGGAATCTACGTCTCAACACCCCAGGGCCGTTTCGTCGAGGTCAACGACGCGATGGTTCGCATTCTCGGCTACAGCAGCCGCGACGAAGTTCTTCAGCTCGACATTCCCACGCAGGTTTATTTCTCTCGGGAGCGCCGGCAGGAACTAGCGGAGCTACTGAAGCGCGGCGGCGAAATGCACAATCACGAAGAGGTTCTGCGCCGCAAGGATGGATCGCCCGTCCATGTGTTCATGAATTGTTTTGCCATGCGTGATTCGGCCGGCAACGTAGTGCAGCATCGGGGCCTGATGCTCGACGTTTCCGGACTCCACCAATCGCAAACCGAGCTGCAGAAAGAGCGCGATTTCTCCAGCAAAATTCTCAGCCACACGCAAAGCCTGATCCTGGTCACCGACACCGAAGGTGTCATTAGTTACGCCAACCGCCGCTGGAGCGGCCTTGGTTTTCAGCAGAGCCAGATCCTCGGTCATCCCTTGCCCGATCTCTGCGCGGTACCCCGTCGTGCCGCCATCCGCGATGCACTGGCCGCCGTTGCCCGCGGCCAACAGATCGACAACTTCGATCTCCCGCTGGTTCGCGGAGACGGCGCCAGTAGCCAGTTCTCTGTGAATCTCAGCCCGATTAGCGGGGAGGATGGCCGAGTCAGCAGCATCGTTGTAGTCATGACCGACGTTACCGACTCCGCCATGCTGCGTGCCAAGCTGGTTCACGCCGAAAAAATGGCTGCCGTAGGACAATTAGTCTCGGGCGTCGCCCACGAAGTGAATAATCCCTTAACCGCAATCCTGGGATTTACCGACCTCTTGATGGAAAACCCTGAACTTCCCGATAGCGCGCGCCGCGATCTACGCGTAATTTTGCAGGAGGCCCAGCGCACCAAGCAGATCGTGCAGAACCTGCTCAGCTTCGCCCGTCAGATGCCACCGCAGCGCCGGCCAGTCCAGCTCAACAATATCCTGCAGCGCACCGTGCACCTTCGGTCCTACGACTTCATCAGTCACGGTATTCAGGTGGTCGAACTGCTCGATGAATCACTGCCCGAGGTCGTTGGCGATTCGCATCAACTCCAGCAAGTGTTTCTTAACATTCTGAACAACGCCTACGACGCCGTCCGCGAAACCGGACGCGCCGCGCGCATCGAAATCAAGAGCGCCACCACTACCGGATTTGTCGAGATCTCTTTTCGCGACAATGGTATGGGTATCGCCGATCCCGAACGCATCTTTGATCCATTTTTCACCACCAAAGATGTGGGCAAGGGAACCGGTTTGGGCCTCAGCATTTGCTATGGCATCGTCCGCGAACATGGCGGCGAAATTGTCTGTCAAAACAACGTCGACTCCGAAGGCGCGACGTTTACCGTTCGACTCCCCATAGCATCTGAAACAGCATCCTTCGGAGCAGCCGCAGGAGTACACCCCAAATGACCCAAACAGGAATCAAACCCGCTTGCGCTCCGGTTCTTCTGATTGAAGATGAGCCGGCGGTGATGGCCTTAGTGCGCGCCGTCCTCGAGGGACACGGATACGCCGTCGTTCCGACCGAATCCGGAGCCGAAGCGCTGCGGCTGCTGGCCGACGGAAATTTTCACGGCGTCATCTCGGACATGCGCACCCCGGGAGGCGTAGACGGCGCCCAGGTCTATGCCTGGATCGCCGCCCATAAGCCCGAACTGGCCTCAAAACTCGTTTTCATCACTGGCGATATCGCCAACGAGGAAACCGCCGCCACGTTGCGCCGCACTGGAGCGCCTTGCGTTGAAAAGCCATTCCGTGTCCACGATTTCATTTCTGTCGTGGAGCAAACCTTGGGCAGGGCCGCGCAATGACCCAAACTCCACCGAAGCCGACTTTATCGATGCAGACTTCGCCGAGCAACGATTTCCGCATCCGCCTCTTGATTGTCGACGACGAGCAGACCATCCGCCGCCTCTGCATCACCGTCGGCGAGTCGCTGGGATTCATCTGCCTCGAAGCCGAGAGCGGGGACGCGGCCCTAACCCTGCTCGAAGAGCAGCCCGCGCACATGGTGCTTACCGACATGGTCATGCCGCGCATGTCCGGAATCGAGTTTCTGGAGCAGGTCAAACGCGCCCACCCCCGCATCGAAGTCGCCGTGATGACCGGCCACGGATCGGTGGAAACCGCCGTCCAGGCGATGAAGCTCGGCGCTTACGATTACATTTCGAAGCCCTTTGCTCCCCTCGACGAACTGCGCCTGTTCCTTCGGCGTATGGCAGATAAAGTCCGCCTCGTTGAAGAAAATCTCTACCTCCGCGAGCGTTCCGAAACCGAGACCGCCGTCCACGGCATCATCGGCAATTCCACCGGCATTCAAAATGTTCTGCGCCTCATCTCGCGTCTCAAAGACACACGCACCCCGGTCTTGATCTCCGGCGAAAGCGGAACCGGCAAGGAACTCGTAGCCCGGGCCCTGCATTTTCGAGGGACCCTGGCCAGTCGTCCCTTCGTAGCCGTCGACTGCGGATCGCTCGTTCCCACGCTCATCGAGAGCGAACTGTTCGGTTACGAAAAAGGAGCCTTTACTGGCGCGCTTCGTTCGAAGGAAGGTCTGTTGCAATCCGCCGATACCGGAACCATTTTTCTCGATGAAGTCGGCGAACTTCCGCTAGAAATGCAAGCCAAACTCCTGCGTTTTCTTCAGGAGAAAGAAGTCCGCCCCGTAGGCAGCAACCAAAAAGTAAGAGTCGATGTGCGAATCATGGCCGCGACCAATCGCGACCTCGACACCGAATATAAGAAAGGAACCTTCCGCAAGGATCTCTATTTCCGCCTCAATGTAGTGACGATTTCGCTGCCGCCTCTGCGCGAACGCCGTTCCGATATACCTATCCTCGCCGCGTGGTTTCTTGATCGTCTCGCTCCCGCACGCGATGTCCAGGTCTCTGGCACGGCCATGAAAGCTATGCTCGCCTACGATTGGCCCGGCAATGTCCGCGAACTAGAAAATTGCCTCGAACGGGCCGTCGCCCTAGGCGACCAACGCATCATCGAAGTCAGTGATCTACCGCCCACCATCGCCAATGCAGGTGACCAAGTCCAGCCCACAGCGTCGCAAGAGTTCTCCGCCCGAGCCACGGATCTGGAAGATATCGAGCGCGCCACGATAGAGCGAGTCTTCTCCCAGGTAAATGGAGACAAAGCCCTCGCCGGCAAAATGCTAGGCATAAGCCGGGCTACTCTTTACCGCAAACTAAAACGCTACAACATAGGAGTCCAAGAAGAAGACACGCGACCGACCACATTGCAATAGGAAGGCAAAGTGGAGAGCTCGTCCTCGCCTGTCCAAGCCAAGCGCGGCTGAGTCCCAGCGCGAACTCCTCTGGTTTAGTGTCTTCTCCCGTGTAGTGTCTTCCCAGAAATGAGACAGTTGTTTCATTCTGAGACAACCTTTTACCATCCACATCGAACTATCCCCGCCTCGACTCCCGAGCGATGCCGTTAACCACTTGTCCTACTCTCACTTGCTCTTAAGGGCATGACCTTCAAGGTTTTGGTGGGACTCGTGCATCACCTATTCCCGATAAAGCAGAGCCAGTCTCCCTGCAACTCTTCCAAACCGGGAAGAAGAGGAGACTCGCCTTTGCTCACGCTCCCCCGGGATTGAGGTCTTCGTGCCCAACCAGGCAACTGCTCGAGCTCTCGAATCAGACATCATCAGCCGCTTGGCCCGGTTTTTTCCAGAAGCCACTCCGGTGCGGATCCCCATCAAGCTCAGCCGTGCCCACACTAACGGAAACCCCAACGGTAGCGGCAATGGCAATGGCGGCGCGGCCGCCCACGTTGCCGAAAATGAAAACGTCTTCTTCCAAAACACGGTCATCGAGTTTGGCACGCCGCACGAAGTTCTGTTTGCCGTCGACCGTCCTCTGGAATTTGCCGATCGTGTTCTCCTTGAAAGCAATGACGGCTCGCTGCGCGCTGAAGCCTCCGTGGTCGCGGTTCAATATCACACGGAACGCACTGCGGTTGCGGCCCGCTTTCTACAACATGTTCCCAACTGGATTGTGAAATCATGACGCCATTTGCCCCACCCTCCGTCGAAGACCAGGGAGAAATACTCACTTCCCTGCAAGCCATTTACGCTGCTTTAGTGCGCGAATTTGTCATTGAGGTTTCCGCCTGCCCGGTCGACGAAGAATTTTCGCCATCGCCTGCGTCGGTCGAACAAGCCTCCGCTTGGTTCGATCAAGTCGACGCGCAGATCCAAGTGCACCAATTACGCCAGTTCCTGCAGACCACGCCCCTGGCCAACGAAGTCGTGCTTCGTTATCTTCTTGTCCATCACATGAAGAAAGCAGCGAAAGCGACCAGCGACCGCGACAAAACCGACTTCTTGCTCGTCCAGTATTTTTCGCTGTGCGCACCCTCAGGCCTCGAAGACACCGACCTCGATCTCGATTATGTCGCTCAGGTGCTCGAGCCCGTCCTCGGCCCGCAAGAGCCGAAGCTCCCCACCTGGTTGAGTTCTCTCGAAACCATCCTCCAGTCGGCAGCCCGTTGCCGCCGTCTCAGCGAATTACTTCACAGCGGAATTCTCGAGCAGGGACGTAAGCTCAAAACGCAAGCCGCGGCCCGTTATTTCGAACCTTCGGCCATGGTAGCCTTTGCCCGTTTCAGCTTCTTGATCCGGCGAACATTTTTCCGTCTTATGCATGATGATCTCAACGCCATTCAGGATGGCTTGAGAGAGCTCGAGCGTCGCGGCGTTGCCACCATCGATTGTCGCCGCGCTCAGTTCTCCGCCGACGAACCAATCGCGCGTCTGCGCATGATCTGCCAATCGTGGAAGGTCATGTTCCATGCCGAATATTCTTCAGGGCAGCCGCTCCGCATGCTGGTCGATCTTCGCGCCGCGGTCGATGACGCCCTCCAGAATGGAGCGAGTAAGAATCCGCAACTTGCAGATGCCGCCACTGCAAACGCAAAATCCAGCGCCGCGGCGAAAAAATAATCTCTTTCACCTGTAAAGGACGAAAGCTGCACCGTCTCTACAGGAAATCAGGCTTCCCCACGGCCAACTTGACAAGCCAGCATTGAGCTTCAGAAATCATTTATGATCACGAATCGCCCGACTGTTCTGATCCTTGCCAGCGATCCCGCCTTTTCGCGTGAGGTTACCGCGAACTGGCCACATGTTCCCTTGCCCAGCTCGAACGGACCGGAATTCATCATTCTGGATGAAGGTTTCTCTCGCAACTTGCAGGGTAGCCACTACGACCTCGTCATCGCCGACGCAGCTTTCGTAGATAAAAACTCCGATCACACCGTCGATGGTAAAAGAGGCGGGAAGCAAAGCGAAAAACAAGAAGAACCGAAAGTTGAGAAGAGAAAATCCAAGCGCAATCGCCTGAATAAACGACTGAATAAAGATCTGAAGCAGTCGCTACTCGCCGCTGGCAAGCCGGCCATCCTGATTCACTCCGACCCGTCGCTCGATTTCTACAACATCCACGCGACCGTTCTCGAATTGCGCCGCGAGCCCGGCATTTGGCCCGCGATAACCGGTCTCGTGGGACGCGAAATCTTGCGCGGCGTGCAGGCCGAGTCACGCGCACATCAGGCAGAGAAAACTTGCGCGACCGTTCAAGCCGAAGCCACTCTCGGGCGTTACATGGTCGAGATGCGCACCAACATCAACAATGCACTCACCACCGTACTCGGCAATGCCGAGCTCCTGGTTCTCGAGCCCGGACTGCCCGCCAATGTGTTAGCGCAGGTCGATACCATCCGCAACATGGCGCTGCGCATGCATGAAGTTTTTCAGCGTCTTTATTCGCTCGAAAAGGAACTCACCGTCGCCGCTCGCGAGTCAGGCAAGAAAGCATTGTCGGCGGCAGCTGGCGCATCTTGAGCCTGCGTGGCTCATTAACTTCGGCTTAGCATTGCGGTTTCACGGCATCCGCTCGCCATGAGCGAGACATTCGTCGGGCGAGCCATTATTGTCCAGCCTCACCACTCCCGTTTCGTCCGAACAGAAAGCCTTAACTCCGGTCTGATTGCGCGACACGGGATACGCCACCACCTGATAGGAGCCCTCACCCTTTTCGGGGCGAATGCAATTCTGAAGGACAAACTGATAACCATACTTCGTGCCCGAGGCGAGAGTATCGTCGATCAATCGCGCCTTGGCGACGGATGAAACACGCTCGTTCCCGGACAGATCGGAAAGCGTGCAGGTATAGCCGACCCCCGGGTTGGCTAGATAATAAGTGACCTCGGCAGTGGTGATCGTTCTTACGGCGTGGAAAGCAGACGTCTCATTGGCTACGATCCTGGCGCGCAGCACATTAGGAATTACGATGGCCGCAAGGATCAAAATCAGAGGAATAAAAGCGATCCCCACATATCCGAGGACCAATCCTCCCAACGCCATGCCATCGCCTTGCAAACGTCCACTGCTGCGGCGAATCTCCGCCCGCGAGACGTGCCCCAGGACAATTGCCACAATAGCAGCCGGAAACAAAAGCAGACCGAAAATCCCCGTAATCAAGCTGCCCCACGCTTTTCCACTGGTCTTTTCGGGGAACGCTGCCATCACTGTCGCGGGCTGAGCCGTCATGGGTTGCACTGCCGCCGAAGCGCCGCAACGATCGCAAAACAGGCTGCCATCTGCAAGTGGAACGCCGCATCTTGGGCACACCATGGCTTCTCCTTATATTGGGCGCCATTCGAATCAGTCGTCATTAAAACGGCGTCAAAAATAGAAGCCAACCTACTCTCGAGGAGCTAAGTCGTCAACCAGTAAGTTGGTCACCAGTAAGTTGGTCAAAGGGAGAGCAACTGAATCACCACAAAATTTGGGCTCAATCTGTCGAGGTGAGGCACGGTGCGCGAATCAAGCCTGCGTCATGCCGACGGCATCAAAGGTGTTGTCACTCCAATTCCTTCTGCCAGGCGAGGTATTGCTGTGTGATGATCTCGTAGCATTCGCAGGCCGCCGCTTGCAGTTTCGTGCGGCTCGCAATTGTGACAGCGCCGCGCGTATAGCGAATCAGACCAGATTTCTGCAGAACTCCCGCCGCGACCGTAACACTAGCCCGTCGCGTCCCCAGCATGTGGGCGAGAAATTCCTGCGTCAAAGGGACAAAATCTCCGTTGATTCGGTCCTGGCTCATCAGGAGCCAGCGCGCCAGCCGCTGATTGACTTCGTGCAACCGATTGCATGCGGCAACTTGTGTCGCCTGTAAGCCCAGCAACTGCGAATAGCGATTCAACATCTTTTCCAGTTGCGGGCATTTCGGGAGGAGTTTCCCCAGATCAGCAGCGCGCATACGAAACGCATGACCCGCGATCTGCACCAGCGCACGGGTCGCACTCGTCTCCAGGCCCACCACCACAGGCAAGCCGACAAAACCTTCCTTGCCAGTGACTCCAACCTCTACGCTTTTTCCATCGCCCATAACGCTCAGGATGGAAACCATTCCGCTGTTCGGAAAATAGCAATAACGAATCGATTCTCCCACCTCATTTAACAGCGCACGTGTCTCCAACGCTATCGCTTCCAGTGCGGGAGAGATCAGATCGAACTCCTTGCGCGGCAAACCGACAAGGATTTCATTGCGGATCAAATTTCGGGGCAGGGAAGTGATAGCGGGCTTCGAAGTGAAGCCGGCAGAAACGTGAGAGTTTGTTTTAGTCATAGCGGCTCCGGCGCGTGTCCGATTTCGCAAAGTCTCGGCGCTTCGGGACCGCCGCGGCGGATGAACTGCTAGAAGAGACCTCTCTAGCTTACCTCATGACCGCCTAACGTTCAATACTAGCCGCGTCCGTTAACAAAATATTTTTCCCATTTTTTCCCCAATTTGGAGGCAAAAATGGTACGCTACCGTACAGTATCAGCGGTATTGTCATCGGGGTTGCCTCCGTCGGAGAATTCAGACAGATCGGGCAAATGAAATCGGGTAATGTCTGAAAACCGTTCTCATCGTCGACGATAGCCGGGCCGTCCGATGCAGCCTGCGTACATTGCTGGAACAACGCAACGATTGGACCGTTTGCGGCGAGGCGGAGAACGGTCGCGAGGGGGTCGACGAAGCTTTACGACTTTGCCCCAACCTTATTCTTTTGGATCTTTCCATGCCCGTGATGAATGGTTTCGAAGCTGCCCGCGAACTTCGGCGATTGCTGCCCGAAGTACCAATCCTGATGTTCACGACGTTCCGCGACCGACACATTGAGCAGCAGGCCTTGGCATCAGGTATTGCCGCGGTCAAGTCGAAATCGGAGAGCACTGAGTCGCTATTTGGAAGTATTCAGGATTTGCTCACAGCAAGCTAGAGGAGCCGATACTTCAAAACTCGTCTTCATTGCAGGTGGCGATGTAACCCATGCGTCGAAAAGCAAAAGTCGTTCCCCCGGACTGGTCCCTTAAGATCGAGGGACTCCGCCGCAGCCGTAAGCTAAGCCAGGCCGAGTTCGGAGCTAAATTAGGCAGCTCAGCCATGGCAATCTCTCGTTGGGAGCGTGGCGTAGCCGAACCTTCCGGAGCTATGTACATCCGCCTGGGCAATCTGGGTGGCGACCCTCTCTGCTGGTTTTTTTGGAAGCGCGCCGGTCTCCGGCTTTCGGATGTAACCCGCGTCCTACCAGCCGTTCGCCGCAGATTCGCCGAAAGCAGAGTTCCCGAGATTCTTTTCGTTCGCGCCGGAGGCACCGCCGCCCATTCGTTGAAGAAGGCGAATCTGGTCGTTGTCCCTCTGCTTCCCGTCGAGGCAGCCACGCCAGGTCATGATGGAGACAATGTCGATCTGGCGGAAGTTCCCGCCGACTCCATGTTGGCCGCCCCTATCGATTGGTGCCCGAATCCCGAATCCACTCTCTGCCTGAGAGTAAAAGGCAACTCCATGTCGCCCCTCATCCTCGACGGCTACATCATTGCCGTCGATACTTCGAGCGTCGAAGGCGACCGTCTGGTTGGCCAGATCGTAGTTGCGTCGCACAAGGAAAAGGGATTATTGGTCTCGCGTCTGATCCGCTTCGATCACACCGATGCGCTCGTGTCCGACAACCGAGAGTACGGCTCCGTTCCCGTAACCCCAGGTTCCGAATGGAGAATAGTAGGCAAAGTCCTGTGGTGGACTGGCCGGGCAAGGTAACCCCTGCGGCTATGCGAACAGGAATTCCTTGGTCCGCAGCTCTTTAATCGTATCCCGCAGCTTAGCTGCCTTTTCAAATTCAAATCGTTTCGCTGCTTCCCGCATATCGCTCTCTAACTTGACAATGTACGCGTCCAAGTCCTCCTGCGATTTCAGCTCGGGAATTCCATCAACGTCGGAAGAGGTCAAATCGGCATAGTCGGCGCCCACAATTGCGACCAGGGTCATGTCCAGCGGTCGAATAATCGATTCCGGAGTGATCCCGTTCTCTTCGTTATAAGCCTGTTGAATCGCGCGCCGCCGGTTCGTCTCATCGAGCGCCTTCTTCATGGAGTCCGTCATCCGATCCGCATAGAGAATCGCCCGCCCGTTCAAATTGCGAGCACACCGTCCGATGGTCTGGATCAAGGAACCGGCAGATCGCAAGAAACCTTCCTTATCAGCGTCAAGAATCGCAACCAGAGACACTTCCGGAAGATCCAGCCCTTCGCGCAAAAGATTGATGCCAATCAACACATCGAACTCGCCCTTGCGCAAGTCGCGCAAAATCTTGACTCGCTCCAAAGTCTCGATCTCAGAGTGCATATAACGGCACTTCACGCCAACTTCGCTGTAATACTCCGCTAAGTCTTCCGACATGCGCTTGGTGAGAGTAGTCACCAGCACCCGCTCATTGCGAGCCACGCGGTCCCGGATCATATGCAGCAAATCGTCAATCTGCCCCTTGACCGGACGTATCTCGACCGGAGGGTCAATCAATCCCGTAGGTCGAATAATCTGCTCCACGACTACGCCGGCAGATTTAGTAAGCTCGTAGGGCCCAGGCGTAGCCGAAACATAAATGAGCTGGTTGGTGCGGTGCTCGAACTCCTCAAAAGTCAGCGGACGATTATCGAGCGCCGAAGGCATGCGAAACCCGTATTCCACCAGAGTCTGCTTCCGCGACCGGTCGCCGTGATACATCCCGTGCAGTTGCGGCACCGTCTGATGCGACTCGTCGATGAACAGCAAAAAATCTCGAGGAAAATAATCCAGCAAAGTCGGCGGAGGCTCGCCCGGCATCCGGCCGGTAAAATGGCGGGAATAATTCTCGATGCCATGGCAATACCCCATGGCCTTGATCATTTCCAGGTCATACATCACTCGCTGGTGAATGCGCTGCGATTCCACCAGCCGTCCCTGCTTCTCCAGTTCTGCCTCCCACCAAGCCAACTCTGCCTTGATCGAAGCCACAGCCGACGCCCGAGTCTCCTCCTTCATCACATAGTGAGTCTTCGGATAAATCGGCAGCCGCATATAGCGCTGCTTGACCGTCCCAAACAGAGGATCGATCTGCGCCAGCGATTCGACCTCATCCCCAAACATCTCGACCCGATAAGCATTGTCGTCGTAGGTCGGATAAATCTCGATAACATCCCCGCGCACCCGAAAAGTCCCGCGTCGAAAATCACCCTCCGTTCGCTCATAAAGAATGTCGACCAGCTTTCGCGTGATGTCTGCGCGCTTGATCTTCTGTCCCTTTTCCAAAAACAGCATCATCCCGTAATAAGCCTCAGGAGAGCCCAACCCATAAATGCAACTGACCGAAGCCACAATCAAACAATCGCGCCGCTCAAATAATGACCGAGTGGCCGACAGGCGCAGCTTGTCCAGTTCGTCGTTGATCGTCGACTCCTTCTCGATATAAAGATCCGCCGCCGGAACATAAGCTTCCGGCTGGTAATAGTCATAGTAGGAGACGAAGTATTCGACCGCGTTGTGTGGGAAGAAGGTCTTGAATTCGTGGTAGAGCTGGGCGGCCAGAGTCTTGTTGTGCGCCATGACCAGCGCCGGACGGTTGGCCGCCTCGATCACCTTGGCAGCGGTGTAGGTTTTGCCCGATCCGGTAACGCCCAGCAAAACTTGATGTTGCTCCCGATCAAACACTCCTCGACTGAGCGCCTCGATGGCCTTTGCCTGATCGCCTTGCGGCTTGTAGCTGCTTACGAGTTTGAAGTCCACACCCCATTATAAGGGCGGGGAGGCGAGTGGCTAGGAAGCCACCTCTTCATGCACTTCCGTGTAAATATGGTGTTTGGAAGACGGGTACTACGGAACTTTTACTAGGTGATTCACCTTAGAAACTGAGCAAAACTATACATTCTTTACCCGATCCATGCGGCCTCGGTGACCTTGGTAATCACTGTTTTTCAGGGAAAAGGCAGTGTTTGGTAGGGTTTTTACAGTTAGTTAACATTGAAACCTCGGATTTGGCCGCGAGAATGCAAAATGAGACACAAAGACCCGAATCCAGATGTACCGACGGACTTGACCGTTTAGCCACTTGCGGCGGCCAAGGTGCATCGCTGAGGTGCTAGGTGAGTATGCAAGTGATTATGGAAGAAAAATTCAGTCAAGTGGGTCCCCGGGAACGGCAAATCATCGATTTACTGCTCCAGGGATGTGACAACTCAGAAATCGCGCGGGATCTGAACATTGCCGAGCGCACCGTCAAAGCACATTTCAACCGCCTGTTCATGCGGTTTGGAATCAAGGGTGGCATCAAGCGGGTAAAGCTCGCGACTTTGCTTTATAGGAGACAACTATGGTTGGAGAAACAGCAAACCACCGCGGACCGAGTGAACGCGAGCAACTAATCATTCAACGCGTTGCCGAGGGCTGCAAGAACCGGGAGATCGCCGATTCTTTAGGCACCACCGAGCACGTAGTAAAAAACTATCTGCGTTTGATCTACGACAAACTGGGATTGTGGAACCGGGTCGAACTGGCGCTATGGTACGAAGCGCGTCAGCACGAGCAGGTTTATCAAGCCTGAAGATTTGTGTTCCAGAAAATTCCTGAAATCCAAAACTGCCGGGCCCATCCTTGCGCAAGAAATCACGCAAGGATGGGCCTTTCTGTGTCGACGGGACACTCCCGTCCGCTCCCCAGACCGTAAGCGTCTGAGCAACCGGAGCAACGCACCTAACGTCGTAATGCCTGTCGCCAATGCAAACTCTACGGCGCAGACCGTCCCGGCGCTAGCGGCCACCAGGCAGTTCGCGCCGACGATCGTGCAGGCGTTGGGGCTCGATCCAGCGGCACTCGACGCTGTGCAAGCGGAAGAGAAGCTGGTGCTGCCCGAAGTCGCGTCGCAGCTGGCAAAATAATCATTCGCTGTATGATGGGCCGCGCAGACAGTCGCTGGCCGTTTGCGCGGCTCAGAAGTATTTCACCTAAAGAAGACTACCAACACTCCGATAATCACGGCCCATCGCCTTCTCTGTTGCGCAACGCTTCGCGAGCGTTGTCGGTCAGATCTGAAATGGCAGTCGGTTTTCGTATTCATTCACTTTTCATCTCCGAGTAACCTCCGCGTAATAAAAAGCCGCTACTTTTTAGGATCGTGATGACCGCACTCCCGCTTCGTTCCAATTGAGTTCAGCTGAGAGGAGAAAGTATGAGCATGAATTTCAGGAGCATTTCGTTGGTTGCAGTTTTGCTGGCCTTTTCGTCGGCGCCGAGTCTGTTTGCCGGAACAGGCACCGACCATGGCAGCGAGAAGCGCAACGCCCAGGCGAGCATTCAGCACGTGCTGCTGATTAGCATTGACGGCATGCATGCCGTCGACTTCATCAATTGCGTTAGCGGAATCAGCGGAGCCAATGGCGGCCTGCCTTACTGCCCCAACATGGCTGCGCTTAAACCGAATGGAATCGACTATCTCTTTGCCTATACTTCTCAACCCTCCGACTCATTCCCCGGCCTGATGGCCCTGATGACCGGCGGCTCTCCGCGAAGCGTGGGTGCATTTTATGACGACGCCTACGACCGTTCACTCGACCCGCCCGCCCTGACGACCGGCGACGGCCTGGCCTCTGGACCCTGCATCGCTTATGCGGTGCCGACCGGAACCACCACCGAGTATGACGAAGGAATTGACATTAACCAGACCAAGCTGAACGGCGGAGCGCCCGGCGGGGTGGATGGCGGAATTCAATCCATTGACGCGAAAAGACTGGTGCGCGATCCGGCCCAAGGCTGCGCTCCTGTTTATCCGTGGAACTTTGTTCGGACGAATACGATTTTCGGTGTGGTCCATGCCGCAGGCGGATACACTGCTTGGTCGGACAAGCACCCGTCCTACTCCGCCGTTTCGGGACCCGGCAGCGGCACCAACGTGGACGACTACTACTCGCCGGAGATCAATTCGATTCCCGTTAACCTCCCCGGTGTAAAGGCCGGCTCTCTCAGCTGCAGCCCGCTGCCCGATCAAACCGCCGTGTCGTCATCGGACACATGGACCAATAGCTTCCAGAATATTCAGTGCTACGACACCTTGAAGGTGAACGCCATCCTGAACGAAATCAGCGGCAAGACGCACAATGGCTCTGCATCAGCCCCAGTGCCCGCCGTGTTCGGAATGAATTTCCAGACAGTGAGTGTTGGCCAAAAACTGATCGAGAAGACGCTCACCCCAACCGTGTATGGCGGCTATCTCGATGCGCAAGGTACCCCGTCCCCGTCGCTGCTGAGTGCGATTGAATTCGTCGACCTCTCCATCGGAGACATGATTCAGGCGCTGAAAAACACCGGTGCCTTCGACTCCACGCTGATCATCCTCACGGCGAAGCACGGCCAGAGCCCCATCGACTCCACTCGCTATCTCGGAATAGCGAACTCGCCGAACGACCCAATCACGACGTCCCCAGCCACCATTGCGGCCAACGCCGGCTGCCTTCCCTATTCCGAATCACCGTTAAACCCGACCGGCCTCGGCCCCACCGAGGATGACGTTTCTCTGGTCTGGCTGAATAGTAGCTGCACCGCCGAAAACGTGGTGGACATGCTGGAGACGCAATCGCCCTCGACCAACAATATCGCCGGCATCGGCGAGATTTTCTGGGGGGCTGGCATGACCCAGCTTTACAACGCGTCTGGCCTGCCACCGAGTGGTGACCCGCGCACGCCAGACATCCTGGTTACTCCGCATGTCGGCGTCACCTACTCCGGCAGCACCAAGAAGCTGGCCGAGCACGGTGGTTTCTCCCATGACGACACCAACGTCATGATGTTAGTGTCGAATCCTGGACTCCGGGGTAACACTGTTACCATCCCGGTCACCACCATGCAGGTCGCTCCAACCATTCTCAAGGCTTTGGGACTGAATCCTTCTGCCTTGCAGTCTGTCCAACAGGAAGGAACGGAAACGCTTCCGAAACTGTTCTAGTCCAACAATTGCTTAGCGTGTGCTGGCCCAAGCGTTGGCATCAAGTAAGAGCGCGGCGTCAATGCCGCGCTCTTGTTCCAATGGTCTGGTATGGAGCCGCCCAGAAGTAGCGGGACATGTCGATCAACAAAAAGGGGGTCGGGTAACAACGGCGGGACTCATTTCGCCAAATATCCCCACTCCGGTGGCAAGCAGGGCCTCAACCTGGCCGAGGATTGGTTACTCGCAGGCGCTGCGATTGGCAGGTTGGAAGCGATCCATTTGTGCCTCGCGCTGGCTGCTTACGCGGCCGTCCGCGGTCTTTCCATAAGGGTCTTCACCGGGACAGTAGTAGAGGCCGGTGTGCGTGTCGACCCAGACCTCAGTACCCGGATCCCCCTGAAAATGAACAGCGGGAGCGGGTGCCTCGGCGATACCTGCCGCCACCAACGCTCGCTCCCATAGACTCAGAGTCGCTCTCCGCGGCGAGACCGCGGCTGGCCATAATAGGGCCACGATGGCAACGAAGATCGCTATGCCAAGATAGAGGTCAGCGCGATGGAAGCGCAAAGTCACACGCAGATCGACAAACCGCTGCAGCAAAGACGTCGGGCGGATGTCCTCGCTGCCTAGGCTCGTCGAGGTGGCATCGATCGCATAGGAATTTTCCGCGCCTATATCCGCCGGGAAAATTTCTAGCGACTCAGTCCTTGTCTGAGGAGGTCCCGAGTGAGAGTCGCGACTGGCGGATAACTCAGGTGGCTCGATGATTAGGTCGGAATGCCCTGCAGTTAAGTTTTCGGGAAGGTCGGTGGCCACTTTGATGGGCCATTTGCGTTTTGGTGGTGCATCGTCGAGATTTGCATCGCTAGGGTGTCGATAGTCGAGCGATGAGTCAAATGCGGGATCGTTTGTCGGTGACTGGGCAGGTTGTTGTTGAATAACCGCTGGCTCTTCTGAAGCGGTCGTTTTCTTGATAACTTCCTTTGCAACATTTTTCGCTGCTTCTGGAACCTTAAGAAAGCCGTTGCTGGCAACTTTGGTCGACGCTTGAAGGTTTGGCCTGTGTTTGCCTTGAACCTGAGGAGCGTCTCGTCGTGCCACCTCGTCTTCGTTGCCGTCGGGAACCTCGTCTGGACGTTCGAGCCACCGTCCTTGCTCCTGACTCATCAGCCACATTGAGGCCCAGTTGCGCTGCATGCGTTCCCCTGGACGAAACACGTCCAGGCCGCAGCTTTGGCAGCGCGACGTTTCGGCAGGCTTCGGCGACCCGCAATGTGGGCAAAGGTTATTCACTTCCGTTTCGCGGCGAGCGTCGGGTTCGGCTTCGGTTTGCCGAGCCTGTTTCCGGCGATCGTTATGTTCCTGGATGGTGAAGGCCGCGGACAGCAAGCCTTGAAAGGATTGCTCGTCGAGCGACAGATTCATCCGCGTCAGGTTGGTCCGGCTTGAAGGCATGGATTGCGGGAGAGAAATACCGTCCAGGTTCCTAATTGTAGTGCAGTTTGGGATTGTAGTGCAGTTTGGGCAGTCTGGAAATGGCAGAAAATGAAAGGGGTCTTTGGGAAGAATTCCTGAACGAGGAGGCCGATCCGGTGCGATGAGTGAGAATCAGCGAACGATCGGTGAAAGAACTGGGACCTCGAGAGGCTGACTGCATGGTTTCAAAGGCACGACAGGCAAGGCGAAGAACCGGCGAATCGCCTGCTGTCGTCGAGGTGGGTCGCGACCCCAAACCCGAACTGCAGGAGCGGACGAATCGCAGGATTAACCTCAATAAGATCAAGATCACTCCGCGAGACCGGGCATTTAATATCAGCCCGCGGAGGGGTGAAACAAGTTGGGAATGGCAGTTACCCAACGGAGATCGGGTGCCGGGTCGCACCGGCGAGTAGCAGGCCATTCGGGTGGATCTGGAAGGGTGGCGCCTCCGACGCTGGCTGAGAATACCCATCATTGCACGACCCGACTCACCACCCGCGACAAACCGCGGGGTCACAAAAAGGTGAACAAGACTTTGAGCAACCGGTCAGCCACAGCGACGGGTCTGACTGTTTCCTGACACTCACTCGCTAGTCATGAACTGACAACCACCAAGGTGCGCCCGAGTCGGTGCAATTCTCTGATCGATGGTAGATTCCGGGCGCTGGATTGCTTAGGGATACTGTCGAGACTCCGCCAATGCCTGTACGGATCATACTTCGGTCCTTTGGCCCCATCCTCTGCCTAAGGTGGAAACAGATTTCACATCGGGCCGATCGACTGCACTTGGACGAGCCCCGACGTCTTATGGGAGCGCCGTCGTAAGTAGGCGTATTTTCAATGGAATAAGAGACTTCCCTCCGGGCTGGAGCCGACTCCGAAAAAATCCGTCCCGCCGTAATCTCGGTAATCAAATTGCTTAGTTACCGACGGACCCGTTCGATCTGCTTCAGCCGTTTACAAGTTCATCAGTTCAGATCTCATCGGTTCAGCGTTCCAGTCAGTTCAGATCGAGACTGAGGTAGGTATGAATTACAAGGATATTTTCTGGATGGCCTGCGACTCGACCGAGCAACTTCGCGCGGAATATGGGCCGTTCCATATCCGTGAAGAGGCCGAGATCGAAGCCCGCAAGCTCGGTTTTGGATATCTCCTGCGTTACGAGCATATTCTGGGTCCCAACGAAGAGATTGAAGAAGTACGCTGCATTTTTGTCGAACTCCAGAACGTTCCTACAGCTCCCAAGCAGGGTGTGACTTTTCATACCCGCTGTGCCAGTTGCGGCGAGGCCGCGGTGCACGAGAGAGCGTGGCAGGCAGAAGTCTGGGCCGACATCCACGAATTCGAGCATACTCGTCACAAAGTCAGGCTTTTCGAGCACGCCCTCGGAGAAGGTCTAAGAGAAATTGGCGACTGGCGCAGCCGCGCCGCGTAACCGATCACCACCTCCAGAACACAAGTCATCTCCTAACCTAGTGGTTCCATTCGATCAGGGTATCGATACTAATTGGTAAACACTCTCGGGGAATCGGCAGGCAGGAGATCGGCAAACATACGGAGAAAGAAGGAAGTCGCGACCTGGATTTCAGCGCGTTAGTTTGGCGGCGGCAGCTTCGTCGAGCAGCCACAGCAATTTTCCGTCCGATGGCTGCACTCTTTGCGAGGGAAGTGGCGGAGCGTTTTTGCCTTCGAGAACCGTATGCAGCATATCGGCTTTATCCGGGCCACTGACGAGGAACATCACTTCGGCCGCATGATTGAGCACCGGGAAAGTGAAAGTGATGCGGTGAGTATTGATCGTCGCGACCCAATTGGCGACCACCAAGCGCGACTGTTCGCCGAGCGCCGGGGAATCGGGGAATAAGGAAGCGGTGTGACCGTCGGGGCCCATGCCAAGCAGAATGAGATCGAAGCGCGGGATTTCGCCAGGTTTGAGTTCGAAGAAGCGTCGGATCTGGGCTTCATATTCTAAGGCCGCGGCACCGGCATCGGGATTCTCAGCGGGCACGCGAACAACATTCGCGGCGGGAATTGAAATTTTTGTCAACAGCGACTCACTCACCATCCGGTAATTGCTTTCGGGGTCGGTCGGCGGGACGTGGCGTTCGTCGCCGAAAAACAGGAAGACGCGGTTCCAGACAAAGTCGGCGTAATTGCTGGCCAGCAGAGAATAGAGGGCCTTTGGGGTAGAGCCGCCGGAGAGCGCGACGGTGAAGCGGCCCTGGGCGCCAATGGCGGCGCGAGCCACACTCACGAACTCTTCCGCGGCGGCGTGAAAAAGATCGGCGGCCGTGGCCACGACTTCGATGGTTCGAGTAGACGGCATAGGCCTACGCCACGCTATTCTCGGCGACGTGCTTCGCAACGTTGTTTGTAGTTTCGTTCGCGCTGCGGTCAGCCTGACATGCACCATAGCATGCCGCTCCCAATAGTCCGGTTTTTTCATTAGTAATCACGTGGACCGGAATAGCTTCGAGCAGCGCTTGCATGCGCCCTTTGCTGAGAAACGCCTGCATAAATAGGGGGCCGGAGAGTTTGGGTAAGATTTTCGGTGCGATTCCCCCTGCCAGAAAGACGCCGCCAGTCGCCAGAACTTTTAATGCCAAATTACCGGCCTCGGCGCCGTAAATCGAAATCCACAAGTCCAGCGCTTGCTCGGCAAGTGAGGCTTTGGCCGAAACCGCTGCGCGCGAGATGGCCGCCCCCGGATCACCCACTGCGATCTCGTCGCGCAACCACTGGGGCTCTTCACCGCGGTGCGTGTCCTTGAGAAACAGATATACGTTCACCAGACCAGGACCGGAAATGATGCGTTCATAGCTGACATGTCCGAAGCGAGTTAGCAAGTAGCGGAGAAGTTCAATCTCGAGTTCATTGCGCGGAGCGAAGTCGCAATGGCCGCCTTCACAAGCAAAAATATGCTGGGTTTGTCCGTCCCAAATGAGGCCGGCTTCTCCCAAGCCTGTTCCAGCCGCGATCACCGCTTGATTGCCCGCGCTGGCTTGCTTGTTGACTTGGTTGAGAGCGACTGTATCGGACGGTTCCAGGCACTGGATTCCCCAAGCCTGCGCCTCTAGATCATTGATGAGACTTACCGAATTGAGTCGCAATTCCTGAGCTAGGCTCGACGATTCGACCACCCAGGGCAGATTCGAAGTTTCCACTCGCCCGTTACGCACCGGACCTGCGATTCCGAAACTGGCGATCTTAGGATGAGCCCCAGTATCGGATACAAATTTGAGTACGATCTCATCCAGCCCGCGAAATTCCTTGCTGGAATAGACGTTTTCGTGGACAGCGACGAAACGGCAGCCACCGTTAGCTTGATCCCGCCGATAGTAGCTGAGGCGTGCGTGGGTTCCCCCGATGTCTCCTGCGAGAATCATTTTTCGAAATTTCTCCAGCGTCGACCATCACGTTCCATCAGTTCATCAGATTCTTTCGGGCCCCAGGTTCCAGCGGGATAATTCGGGAAATTACGCGGGGGCAGCGCCTTCCATATATCGAGCACTGGACTCACGATGCTCCAGCCGGCTTCGACCATGTCGGCACGCTGGAATAGCGTTGCGTCGCCGATCATGCAGTCGTGTAGCAGGCGTTCGTAGCCGGTCGACGGGGTGAGGCCAAAATAATCAGCATAGGCGAAATCCATATTGACTTCGCCCAACTGCATAGCGGGACCGGGTGTTTTGGCGGCGAAGCGCAGCGAAATTCCCTCTTCCGGCTGGATGTGAAGCACCAGTTGGTTGGGCATCATGTTTTCAACCTGGGTTTCTCGAAACAGCATGAAGGGCGCTCGCCGGAACTGAATGACGACATGTGTGTTGCGTCCGGGCAGGCGCTTGCCGGTGCGAAGGTAGAAGGGAACTCCCGCCCAGCGCCAGTTGTCGATCAGCAGGCGCATGGCAACAAAGGTTTCGGTGCGCGAGTCCGGTGGTACGCCCTCCTCGGAACGATATGCCGGTACGCGCTCGCCGTCCATGATGCCATCGCCGTATTGTCCGCGGACGGTCTTACTGAGCACGTCCTCATCACTGAAAGGCTGGATCGCGTGGAGGATTTTTGCCTGCTCATCACGCACTGCGTTTGCTTCGAAGGAAATCGGCGGCTCCATCGCGGTCAGCGTGATGAGCTGCATGATGTGATTGGGTACCATGTCGCGCAAAGCGCCGGCTGCGTCGTAGTAGCCGCCGCGTTTTTCGACGCCCACCGTTTCGGCGACCGAAATCTGCACATGGTCGATATAGCGGCGATTCCAGATGGGTTCGAAGATGCCGTTTGCGAAACGCAACGCCAAAATATTCTGAACGGTTTCTTTTCCTAAATAGTGGTCGATACGGTAGATCTGACATTCTGAGGCAACTTTCAGAAGTTGCTGGTTCAGGGTTTTGGCGGAATCGAGATCGTGACCAAAAGGCTTTTCGACAATGACGCGACGCCAATGTCCATTCTCTTCTTGCATCAGACCGACTTTCGCGATCCGCTCGACGATGTCGCCGAAGTAGTTGGGTGAGGTGGCAAGGTAGAAAAAGTAGTTCCCGTGGGTGTTATGCTCCTGGTCGACCTGAGCCAGGGCATTTTTCAGTTTGTCGTAGGTAGCGGGATCGTCGAAGTCTCCACTCAAGTAAGTGATGCGGCGCGTAAACCATTCCCACAAATCGGGGTCGACAGTACCGGTAGCGAATGTTTTGAAATCCTCGGTGAGCTTTTTCCGCGCGTCGTCATCGCTCATCGGAGTTCGGCCGACGCCGATTACGGCGAACTCGCGCGACAGCAATTGCTGGCTGGCAAGATTGTAGAGAGCGGGAACCAGCTTTCGGCGCGTCAGGTCGCCGGAAAAACCGAAGATTACCATGACGCACGGATCCGCCGTGCGCCCCACGCGTGGCTTAATTGTTGCTGGCAGAATTTCCGTCTGAGCCATTCATCTCCTCGCGTCGTTGAATCATTTCATTGAGCCAACAACTCCACCCGATCTCAATCATGCAACGCCAGGTGTTGCTTACGATTTCGTCTTCGCCGGCGGCTTCAGTTCGATGTGCCCCCCGAACTTCTGTCGCATGGCAGAGAGCATTTTTTCCGCGAATGTATGCTCCTGCCGCGAGCGGAAACGCGTGTATAGGGCTGCGGTCAGTACTTCAGCCGGCACCGCTTCTTCGAGCGCAGCTTGGATGGTCCAACGGCCTTCGCCGGAATCCTCCACATAGCCGCTGTATTCGGAGAGCGTGGGATTCTCGACGAGCGCCATCGCCGTCAGATCCAGCAGCCACGAGCTGATCACGCTGCCCCGCCGCCAGACCTCGGCAACGTCGGGCAGGTTGAGATCATAGCGGATATCTTCGGGGAGATCTTTGCTGGTTGCGTTCTTGAAAATGTCAAAGCCTTCCGCATAGGCCTGCATGATTCCGTACTCGATACCGTTGTGGACCATCTTGACGAAGTGTCCCGCGCCGTTCGGACCGCAGTACAGGTAGCCTTCTTCGGAGGTGCCGGCAGCTGTTCCCGCAAGTTTTTCGCGTCCCGGAGTGCGTGAGATGTCGCCGCGTCCGGGAGCCAGTGTTTTGAAGATTGGGTCGAGACGCTGGACTACTTCTTTCGGTCCGCCAATCATCATGCAGTAGCCACGTTCGAGACCCCAGACACCGCCACTGGTGCCCACATCGATATAGTGCACGCCTTTGGCCGCACAGATTTTGGCCCTGCGAACGTCGTCTTTGAAATAGGAATTGCCGCCGTCGATGATCGTGTCGCCCGACTGCATGGTCCTGAGCAGAGCCTGCACGGTTTTTTCCGTAGGATCGCCCGATGGCACCATGATCCACGCCACGCGCGGTGCGGTCAGCTTGCCGACCAGGTCGTCAAGCGAAGAAGACGCGACCGCGCCTTGGGCGGCGAGTCCCTTTACGGCTTCGGCGCTGAGGTCGGACACGACCAGAGTGTGGCCGCCGTGTATCAGGCGCCGGGTCATGTTGGCGCCCATCTTTCCCAACCCTACCATTCCCAATTGCATTCCTGCTCCTTAACCTTCACTCTGCTGCGCACACGGGCGGATGCCCGTCGCCTCGCGATTTTGTTACACAACCTGTTTTACCAACGCGGCGAGCTTCGTGAGTCCTGCTTCGACATCGCTGCCGATATGTACACGCAATGCGCGACGCTTGCGATCTGCCAGGACCTGGAAATCTCCGCGCGCCTGGGCCGCCTTTACGACTCCGAATGTGTATTTCTGTCCGAGTCGAGATCAGCGGGAAGAGTTGCGCTCTGGGCATGGACCTAAGGCGCACTGGATCGCTTCGTACTCTTCTCCACTGCCGCCAGCAAGGTATCGAAGGCGTCGGCGAAGAGCTTTACACCATCGATCGTTAGCTTATCGGTGACATCTTTCATGACGATACCCACGGCGGCTAGATCCCCCATGGTTTTGCGCGCGCCCTCCACGTCTTCCGTCAGACTTTGGCGCGGCTTGCCGTGATCGCGGAAGTCATCGAGCGTTGCCGGCGGAACGGTGTTGACGGTGTCGGGGCCGATCAATTCTTCGACATAGAGCACGTCGCGGTAATTCTTATTTTTTGTGCTGGTGCTTGCCCACAGCACGCGTTGGGTTTGCGCCCCCTTGGCAGCCAGCGCCTTCCAGCGTGGCGTTGAAAAGATTCGCTGGTAAGCTTCGTAGGTCAATTTTCCGTTGGCGATTGCAATCTTCCCGAGGATTCCCTGCAATTTTGCCCTGCGGCCGGCGTCGGTCTCTGGCTTGAGCTTGTCTTCTACCAGGGAATCGACCAAGGTGTCGATGCGGCTGATGAAGAAGCTGGCCACGCTTGCCAGTTTGCTCACATCGCCACCGCTTGCGGCAAATTTCTCCACGCCGTCGATGAAAGCCCCAGCCACTTCTTCATAGACTGGCTGCGCGAACAGCAACGTGACATTGATATTGATGCCTTCGCTCAGCAGTTGCCGGATCGCGGGGATTCCGGCGCTTGTCCCCGGCACTTTGATCATCACGTTTTCACGCGAGACGGTTTTCCAGAGGCGCCGCGCCTCGTTCAAGGTGCCGTTGGTATCGTTAGCCAGATAGGGAGACACTTCGAGACTGACATAACCGTCGCGTTTCTTCGTGCTCTTGTACACCGGAGCGAACAAATCCGCCGCGTCCTGGATATCTCGGATCGCGAGCAGCTCGTAGCGGCCCTTGGCGTCAAGGTCGGAGCGCCCGGAGAGCGAATCCAGAAAATCCTGATATTGCCCGCCAGCGATTGCCTTTTCGAAAATCGAGGGATTCGAAGTCATTCCGCGCAGACCGTCTACGGTGATCAGGCGCTGCAATTCGCCACCTTTCACCAGGTCGCGGCGGATGTAATCGAGCCATATGGATTGGCCGAAATTCTGAAGTTGAATAAGAGGATTCGCTGCTTTTGCGCTTTCAAGGGTTTCGACTGGATTCATAACATCTCCTGACTGAGCCAGACGACAGGATAACCGCCTGACGTTAATAATCTGTTACTTCTACTTCGATACCAATTTCATTCGGGCGACTTGCAGCATCTCTAAAGAATGCTGGCTACCAAAAATGTGCGCTCGCCGCCTGTTCAACCGACACTTCAACATTATTTGCCGGCTACTTCGCGTGCCGCCTGCATCACGGCATCGGTCGTGAAGCCAAACTTCTTCTGCAAATCCTTAAGCGGCGCGGATGCTCCAAAAGTGTGCATGCCTATGACGCGTCCCTTGAGCCCGACGTATTGCGCCCAACCCATGGTTGAGCCCATCTCGACTGCCACCCGGGCGGTGATGTTGGGGGGGAGCACCTGATCGCGGTAACCCTGGTCCTGATGTTCGAACAAGTCCCAGGAAGGCATGCTGACGACGCGCGCGCTGATACCTTCCGCTTTGAGTTTTTCGTAGGCGTCGATGCACAGATAGACCTCGCTCCCGGTGGCCATCAGTATGACTTGCGGCTTGCCTCCTTCAGCATCGGCCAGAACGTAGGCGCCGCGCGCCAGGCCTGCCGCCGATGCGTACTTGGTACGATCGAAGGTAGGTAGTGCTTGCCGCGTCAGGACCAGCGCCACCGGTTCCTTTTGCAGCTTCATGATGACTTTCCATGCCTCAACCACCTCATTAGCATCCGCGGGACGCAGCGTCATCAGGCCGGGGATCGCTCGCATCGTGCTCAATTGTTCAATCGGCTGATGGGTTGGTCCGTCTTCCCCTACGCCGATGGAGTCGTGGGTGAAGATCCAGATGGAGGGGACTTCCATGATCGCCGAGAGGCGGATTGGCATTTTCATGTAGTCGGTGAAGATAAAGAAAGTCGAACCATAAGCGCGAATTTTCGACAGCGTCATCGCGTTCACGATTGCACCCATGGCGTGCTCGCGAATACCGAAATGAAAATTGCGCGCGTTATAGTGGCCCGCTTCGAAATCTCCGGCGCCGTCGAAGGTCAGGCGCGTCTTAGTCGAGGGATATAAATCGGCTGAGCCGCCCATGAGCCAGGGATCATTCTTGGCAATAGCGTTGAGAACCTTGGAGGAGGAATCGCGGGTTGCGATCCCCTTGGCGTCGGGCGCGAAACTCGGAAGTTCCTTGTCCCATCCTTCTGCAGGGAGGCGATTCAGAATGCGTTCATATTGCGCGGCCAAATCGGGATACTGGGCGCCATATTTGGCGAAGAGCGCCCTCCACTGGCTGCTGAGTTGCTTTCCGCGTTTCCCCATGACGTCACGGAAGTTCTCGCGCACTCCATCGGGGACGAGGAATTTCGCATCTTCCGGCCAGCCGTAGAACTTCTTCGTCAGCTTAACTTCTTCTTCTCCAAGCGCTTCGCCGTGGGCTTCTTTCGTATCCTGGCGGTGGGGAGATCCGTAACCGATGTGGCTGTCGACGATGATCAGCTTGGGGCGATCTTTCACGTTCAGCGCATGGTTATAGGCGTCAGCCAACGCGACCAGATCGTTCGCGTCGTGCAGGTGTTGGACGTCCCATCCATAGGCTGCGAAACGGGCGGCAACATCCTCGTCGTAGGCGAGACTGGTAGCGCCTTCGATCGTGATGTGGTTGTTATCGTAAATCCAGCATAGGTTCGAGAGTTTCAGATGGCCGGCGATCGACGCTGCTTCCGATGAAATTCCTTCCATCATGTCGCCGTCGCCGCAGAAAGTCCAAATGTTGTAGTTGAATAGTTCGAAGCCTGGACGATTGAAATATTGTGCCAGCCAGCGCTCCGCGATGGCAAAGCCGACACTGTTTGCCACGCCTTGGCCAAGCGGCCCGGTGGTGGTCTCGACGCCCGTGGTCAATCCATATTCTGGGTGGCCCGGCGTTTTGCTGCCAAGTTGCCGGAAATTCTTGATCTCGTCGAGGGAAACAGCGGGCGTCGAAAGAATCTTGCCCTCCGGACTTACCTCTTTCACCCCTGCCAAATAAAGCAGCGAATACAGGAGCATCGAGGCATGGCCATTCGAGAGCACGAAGCGGTCGCGGTTCGGCCAGGTGGGATCTTCCGGGTCATAATTCAGAAACTGCTGCCACAGACAGTAGGCGACTGGAGCCAATGCCATAGGAGTTCCGGGATGGCCGGAGTTTGCCTTCTGCACTGCGTCTATTGAAAGAGTGCGAATCGTGTTGATACACAATTGATCGAGCTGCGTTCCGGTGGCGACAGACTGATCACTGACGGCCATCAATTCTCTCCTTGTAAATCGGCTTGCACTACCCTCACACGTTAGATGAAGTTAGCGCTCCTAGGATACAACCGCACCGACTGCCCCAAGTTTACATCGTGGCCGAAAAACGAGACGAGGCACAAGAGGACTAGGCTTTGATTTTACACCGGGAATTTACACCGGGGAGAATTTGGCTGGCTGTACCCGATTCCCCGTATCTCTACCAGCGAGGAATCTCATGTGAGAAAAGTTTTGTCCTGGCTGATTCGATGCTGCAACGTCGCTGCCAGTTGGTCCACGTCGGTGGCCGAAAGATTCATCACGTTCGGATCGAAGATTGGGCTGCGGTTGGTTCCGATCACGTCTCGCCGCACTTGTATCAGCAGAGCTTGTAGCGCCTGAGCATCGTATTTTTGTGGGGTCATGCGAATCAATTCCTGCAGTGCAGATCCAACCGAGAGGCGTTCACGGTAAGGACGTTCGCTGGTCATGGCATCAAAGGTATCGGCCAAGGCTACGATACGCACGGCTTGTGGCATTTCGTCCCCGCGCAATCCGTCGGGATAACCTGACCCGTCCCCGCGTTCATGGTGCCAGCGCACGATTTCGGGAATCTGCGGCCAGGGAAACTGCACGTGGCTGACGATTTGATGCCCGACGACAGTGTGATCCCGCATTTCCTTGTATTCCTCGGCGTCCAGCTTTGAGGCTTTTTCGAAAAGACGCTTGTCTACCGCAACCTTGCCAATGTCATGCAAATATCCCGCCGAGCGCAACGATGCCACGTCGCTCGGGTCCATGCCCAGGGCCTCGCCGATCGCCTGGGCATAGTGGCCCACCCGGAGCGAGTGCCCATGAATGTTGACGTGTTTGACGTCAATGGCGGTGGCGAAGGCTTCGAGCGCATTGTCGTAGAATCCATGCAACGATGCCAGCAGCCGCAGGTTTTCTGAAACCCGCTGTGCCAGCGTCTGGCCGAGTGTGTGATTCTGAATCACCAAGGCCACATAGTGGCTCAGCATTTGAAAAGCTTCGAGCGCCTCTTCCTCGTACAAAGCTTCACCGGGCCGACGGCCAAGTGCGATCACTCCGACTAGCTTTCCCCGAACTTTCAGCGGGCAAATGCACTTAAATAGCTCGGGCGCGACGTTGCCGCCAGAACTGAGAAAGACGTCATAGGTGGAACTGTTGAGCAGCACAGGTCCGACCGCCGCAGTCAAGGTATGAATATGGCGCGGAAGCAAGGGGATTACAGAAGGTTCCGGCAGCAGGGCGAATCCCTGGCCGTCGACCGACGTGAGCAACGAAGGCCGTTCGCCAAACGAAAATAAAACGGCCTCACGCGCGCCGGCGGCCTCCATTACGGCGGTCAGCATGGTTCTAGCGGTTTGGCGGAAGTCGCGGTCGGCCGTAAGTTCGGGGCCTAAATCCGTCAACGCTTCGAACGTTCTGAAAATTTTTTTTAAATTGGCTCCTTGCAATGCCTCTTGCGGAGGTACATGCGAGAAACCAGAGCTCAATCAGGTTAGCATCGTCGTTGCAACCTACTTGTTAGTTAGTTTGGTGCAATGCATCTTCGCGTCGAAGCGAATGTTTTGTACGGGAGCGTCACGACTTGAGCCCCAAGAAAATGAAGCAGAGTACGCAAAGCAGCACGTGGAAGTACCTGCGCCCGAACGCATGCTTGACAGGCGACAGCGAAGGGCTCATACTTCGGCCAAATCGCCCGCACCGCTTGTGTTTTGCCGAATTTATCCGGAAACTTACCGACTGAGAGTGATCTGTGGTTGTGCCGCAATCCAAGCCGTTTCGCTCCGGGAAAATACTCGAAACTGACAGCAATTCCTCGCTCGCAAACCCCACTCGCCGCAGCGATCCGTCCGACACCTCTGGCAAGGCCAACGAGAACACAACCCTTTCGTCCTTGAAGGAATTGATCGCAGCCGGTGACCAACGTCTGGATCCGACACTGGCGACCATTACGGATGCAGCTCGGCAACTGACGGGAGCTTCCGGAGCCGCGCTGGCGATGTGGAAGGACGGCGCGATGGTTTGCCGCGCGCGCAGTGGAGAAACTGCACCTGCTCTCGGGGCACGATTGAGCGCGGAGACGGGAATCTCGGGAGCATGTTTTCGCACCGGTAAAATTCAGAATTGCCTGGACACCGAAAATGATCCGCTGGTTGATGTAGAAGTCTGCCGCGGCCTGGGTTTGCGCTCGATTGTCGTTTTGCCCATTCAGGGCTGGCGCGGGATCAACGGAGTTCTCGAAGTTTTCTCAACCGGGCCGAGCGCCTTTACCGAGCAGCACATTCTTCTGCTGCAACAGTTGGCGGCACTGGCGGAACGGGCTCGCGCATCGCAACCGCACGGCGCATCGTCGGGGGCGCCGAAGACTTCGGTTGAGAAGGCACAAACCTCCGGACTGCTACCGGCATCGGATCGCGTCGGGGATGTTGCGCTAGCTTTTTTGGGCACGAGGTCGCGACCGATGGTTTTAAGCGCTGTCGGCTTGGCGGCAATTTCTCTGCTGGTCTTGGTCATCTGGTTGGGGTGGCGGGGTCCGGATGAGGTTGATGGCAAGGCGCACGCCGCAACGCCAGCCGCTGCTGCCACCCCGGAAACCATGGCGTCTGTTGAATCCTCCATTGCGCATATGGCAGGTGCGGCTCCTCCGGACGTGTATTTGCCGAGCAAAGGTCTTCCCGGCCGGAAGCTTCCGGACAATGACCCGGTCTGGAAACCAAATCCTGGCGGCGAAGCTCTCTCTCCGTCCGGCGGAAAGCCTTCCGCTGGATCTCCCGTAAAGTTGGCCTCAAAAGTGGATGTAGTCGCGGACAAGAAAGGTAGAACGGATTATTCTCCGGTAAACCATTCGCCGCTGCTGGCCGACGTTGCTCCGGGCGTTGCCATCCCGCATGACGCGCCAAAGTCACAGACCGAGTTGCATAGCGATTCGGAATTGGATAAGACCACCGCGCCTGAGCCTTCGTCGACTCCGGTCGCCGAAGTTCCCAGCGCCTCTACGACACAGTCCAATGCCAGCGAAACTCTGTCCGCCAAGGCTTCGTTGGCCCCGCCCTCCATCCCCTTGTCAGGAGGCGTTACGGGTGGCCAGTTGTTGCGTCGAGTTGCGCCGGTTTATCCTCCACAAGCCCGTCAGCTGCGACTGGAGGGCACGGTAGTTCTGACCGCAACGGTCATGGAAGATGGGACGGTGAGAGATATAAAAGTCGTGAATGGATCCCCGCTCCTTGCTCAATCTGCTGTGGATGCGGTGAAGCACTGGCGGTACAAACCTTTCGAGCTCGATGGAATAGCGGTGAAGAACGAGGTTACGGTCAACGTTGCTTTCAGGTACCCTTCGGAAGGACCTTGAATCATTGCAACGTTGAATCATGCCCGCATCGGATCATTCGATGACGCGACGATTCTGCATCGCAATCTCTACACGCCGACCGGGAATGGTTTGCTATGGGTTTCCGAGCCAACCGAAAGTCCGGCAAATCTACCTTGGAGTAGCGACATGAGTCCCGTGCACCAGTAACCAATCACAAACAGCAGCAGGAAGGGAACCGTGAAGTAATTCTCGTTGTCGATGGCGTAAAACACCGCCAGCGCAAAATAAGTTCCAATCAGGAGTTCAATCCACGGAATCCATCCCAAACGCTTGCGGTATTTGGTTCCGAATATTTTGTCCTTCTTCGACTCAACGCAGTACTTCGGAGTACGCGCAAAGGGGGTCTGCTTGCCGATCAGCGCCTCGAGGACGGCGCGCGTATTTGTGATGGTCAGCCCGATTCCGAGAGCCATCAAGAGCGGCAAGTAGAGCAGCGAACGCAGCCATTTCCCGGGGAAGAGTTCTTTTTGTGAAACCAGATAGAAGCTGGAGATAGAAAATGTCGACGCCATGAACAGAGGCAGATCGATGTAGAGCATCTGGAACCATCCCTGATAAAAGCGAATAATCATGGCGGGCATGAGCAACACCGACAGCACGATCATCAGCGGATAGCTGAGGTTCGCCGTCAGGTGATAAAACGCTTCGATCTTCACCGATCGCGGTGCGTCGCTCGCGAGCACCTTGGGAAGTATCTTCTTGGAGACCTGGATCAGACCTTTCGCCCAGCGCGCCTGTTGCGTCTTGAACGCTGTCATCTCCACCGGCAATTCAGCCGGACATTCGACATCCTGCAGGTAGATGAACTTCCACCCCCGGAGCTGGGCGCGATACGAAAGATCGGTGTCTTCGGTGAGGGTGTCATGCTCCCAGCCACCGGCTTCGTCAATCGCTCGGCGCCGCCATATTCCGGCCGTGCCGTTGAAGTTAAAGAAAACGCCACTGCGTGATCGTGCCGAGTGTTCGAGCACGAAATGGCCATCGAGCAGAATCGCTTCGACCTCAGTCAACAGCGAGTAGTGACGATTAATGTGCGTCCAGCGCGTTTGTACCATGCCGATTTGCGGATTGGTGAAGTGATGGATGCAGGTCAGCAGAAAGCCTGGGGGTGGAACAAAATCAGCGTCGAAGATGGCGACGAATTCACCTTCTGCCGTTTTCAAGCCCGCTTCCAACGCGCCCGCCTTGAAGCCTTCACGATTCTCACGGTGGATGTAGGTGACCGGATGCCCCAGTGCCACATAGCGATCGACCAAGATGCGCGCGACCTCTACGGTTTCGTCGGTTGAGTCGTCGAGCAGTTGAATGTCAAGTTTTTCTTTCGGATATTCAAGGCGGCAGACGGCGTCGAGCAGCCGATCCACAACATATTGCTCATTAAAGATCGGCAACTGCACGGTAATACGCGGCAGATCCTCGGCATGGAAACGAGCCGCTGGTTCCGCGGTCTTGTTTTTCTTGTGTTTGTAATAAAGATAGACCATCCAGTAACGATGCGCGCCATACCCCGCCAGCACGACGAGCACCACGAAATAGGGAATCAGCAGCGCCAAGTCGAAGGCATTGATCTCATAGAGGCCTTGGAAAGTCTTGTCCAGAAAATGCTGGCGAAGGTAGGGCCCCAAGCCCTTGGAGGCAAGAATCATGGCCAAGATGGGCGGGAGAGAGGTAGATGTCAAATCCATGAACTCAACAGAACCGTGAAGCAAAAGGAAACGGAGCAGCCTAAGTATTGTACCTGATTGGCTGGAGTCGTTCGAAGGTCATGTCGGACGGGGTTTTGCCTGCTGGCACGCGATTATCGCCATTCCTCAGTCACTGTACTTAGCTTCAGCTCAACCTTCTGAGTGGAACCGTCCTCTACTTTTAGCACCCTGCCATCTGCTTCTTGCGACTTGAGAAAATCGGCGTCGTACCAAATTCCGTCATCCAGGTCTTGCCAGGCATAGAGCGTGTAGCTGCCCGGACCCAAGCCGCGAATCGTAAAATGTCCCTGTTGATCGGTCGATCCAGTTTTGAAATGATCAGGCAGCTTGCGATATTTTTCTTCCGGAACCGCGACCACCGTGGCATTGGCGACTGGATGATCGGTGCCCGCATCTTTTTCTTCGTCGGATGTTCGATCCTCGCGCAGAACGACCGTTCCCTCGATCGACCCTCCCTTCGAGCTCAACAGCAGATCGAGGGTTGCAGGACCATTGAGCGTGAATCCGGTTGCGATGTCTCTTCCGCCAAGTGTCGCCGATTTCAGAAAAAAGCTGCCCGGCCCATTACCACCTTCCACCTGCACGATGTAGGTACCGGGGTTCACGTCTTTCCAGTCGAAGTTGCCAAGCCGATCCACGGATGCATTCGCTCCAAAAAATCCCTGAGAGATGAAGAAACCAGAATCCTCCGCCACATCGGCGAGGCGGAGGTTTATTACATACTGACTGAGGTCTCCCGACCCTCCGTCATTGTGGAGATGCCCTGAAACGGCGAAAGAGGGCAACGGAGTCAGCTTCACGCCATCAACGTCACTGGCAACGACATTAATATCCTGATGCGCGTTGAACGACTGCGTTCCCGCACCGGCCGATACGCGTAAGACATACGATCCCGGGCCAATCCCGCGGACTTCGAACTTGCCATCAGGCCCGATTTCGCTGGCGTGATAAGAATCGCCCGCTTTCGACACCAGCTCCAGCGTGGGCTTCTGGCTTGCCGTCAAGCCAACGACGATTCCGCGAACCCGATAAGTTCTAGCCGGAAGCAATGTGAAATTGACCGGCACTTCGTCACCCGCCCCTAGCGTCAAGGCCGAGGCCTGCATGGCATCGTATGTGCCGGGATAGTAAGTGGTGACATAACGAGTATCGGGATGAGCGTCGCCTGGGTTCTCGTCCGGCGCCGGGCTTTCCTGCTGCGTTTCGTAATCGCGGAAGTCCGGAGGCGGCATCGCCAGAATCCAGTACTGACCGGGAAACAATCCGGAGAGACGATATTCGCCAAGGTCGTTCGTTGCCTCGGTGCCAGCGCCTTCCCGCTTGGCCTTGCCGGGGATTTTCTTCAGCGCCAGCACCCTGACGCCGGACATCGGGTCACCATCTTCGTCCGTGACGCGGCCGCTCAGGACCGCCGTGGCCAGCATGCGCAAGAGAAGGTCAGTAACCGATTGTCCGGCCCGCACCGTGAGAACATTCGTGTCAGATTTGAGTCCGCGTTCATTGACTCCGACAAAGCCGGGTTTCTCGACGAAGAGGCGGTAGCGCCCCGGCGTAACGTTCTCAACGTGGAAGCGTCCGTCGGCATCGGTTGAGGCGGTATAGTTTCCACCCTGTTTTTGATCTTCCGCGACGACCTGTACCAGCACTTTCTTGAACGGCTGGCTGCCTGGCTCCTTGACGACCGTGCCTGCAATGGAAGATTGTTTCGCCGCGGGCGGGGAATCTTGCGCGCTCGCAGAACATAGGAGGGCGCCGAGAACCAGGCAGGCGAAGGCGAGTAGACGCGTCAAATCAGTTCAGAAAGTATTGCCGGTACAACGTGTCCCGCTGCGCCGGCCGGAATCCTGCATCGCGTATGATGCGCCGTAATTCTTCTTCTGTTGTGCAGTTGTTAACCCCGGCGGCGCGGACGACATTTTCCTCCAGCATCACCGAGCCAACGTCGTTGCCGCCAAAACGCAAGCCCATTTGGCAAACCTTCAATCCCTGCGTGACCCAGCTGGATTGCACGTTCAAGAAATTCGAAAGATAGAGCCGCGAAATTGCCAGAACTTTCAGATATTCAACCGCCGTAGCCTCGTCCCAGCGGCGTCCGCCGAGCGCCGTGTTGGCCGGCTGGAAACTCCACGGGATAAACGCAGTGAACCCTCCCGTCTCCTGCTGCAAATCGTACAGACACTGGAAGTGATTGATCCGGTGCTCGATGGATTCTCCAACGCCAAACATCATCGTCGCCGTCGTCCTCATGCCCAGTCGATGCGCTGTGCGATGCACATTGAGCCAATCGGCCGTCAAACATTTTAGCCGTGCGATTTTGTAGCGCACTTCGTCGTCAAGAATCTCGGCTCCGCCGCCCGGAATCGAATCGAGCCCAGCATCGCGCAGCCGCGCAATCGTATCGCGCAGGCTGAGATTGCTGTACTCGGCGATGGCCAATATTTCTGAAGCGGAGTAGCAGTGCAGATGAATCTTCGGAAAGCGCTGCTTGATGCCGCTGAGCATCCGCTCGTGCCAGTCGATCTTGAGGTCGGGGTGCAGACCTCCTTGCATCAGTACGCCGGTGCCTCCTAGTTCCACGGTCTCGCGGATCTTTTCGTAGATCGTGTCGAAATCGAGGATGTACCCTTCTTTTGCCGCCGGGCCTTTCAGCGGATGATAGAATGCGCAGAAAGTGCAATATTCGGTACAGAAGTTGGTGTAATTGATGTTGCGGTCGATAATGTAAGTCACGGTACCTTCGGGATGGATTTTGTGGCGGACTGCGTCCGCTTCCATGCCAATCCCGATCAGATCATCGGACCGAAACATCTCCAAAGCTTGTTGTTTGGTCAGGGACATCATCTATTCTCCCATGCAATGGGTATTCTAGCTGTTGGGATCGGTTGGAGGCGAGTTTCTCCAAACGGGATTCGGAGCCCGCGCGGTGCTGTGTGATCTCCCGCTTGCCCTCGCCGGAGCGAAACACTAACATTCGACCTAACCACGGGTCTAACGGTTGACCAATTTAGAAAAAAACAGGAGACGCGGCCATGATTGAAAGACTTAAGGAGAGTTCTGGTGCGGCATTCGGCTTCAAGGTTGTCGGAAACATAACCGGCGATGAGGTCAAGGCATTCGAGCCGCAAATTGAATTCCTCATCCGAGAGCGTAAAGCGCGGCCGATCGGGCTCCTCGCGGATGTCTCCCAGATGGAGGGCGCGGATTGGAAAGCACGCTGGAATGAGATGCGTTTTCTCCAGAAATATACTGATCATGTCGCGCGAATGGCGGTGGTTGGTGCTGACAAATGGGAGGAAGTGGTGGCGGTCGTCCTCGTTGGAACCGCCGTTCTTCAAGCCGAGACCCGCTATTTCACAGCTCCGGAGATCGTTTCTGCCTGGGAATGGGTACGATCGAGTAAAAATGCGGATCGGATCCCGGTGCGCACTATGTATGAAGGTTCGGGCCTATTCAAGGATTACATTCCTGAGTACACGGATCTGTAGCCGGCACGGCTCCGCGCGGGCGCTACGCCGTCCGGCGGCGAGGTTGAGGTCGCGAGCGAGCGGGTTTGGGACTCTCCGCTTTGTGGTGGCGTTTGAACTCATAGAAACCGTAGAGTCCGCCCAGCACCGAAAAAGCGATAAGGGCGATAAGCACCGGCCAATAATATTGATCGAAGAACTTCACGATGCCCCGACCGTAGTGGTACCCGAGATATGCAAGGATCGTGAACCGAATGCCCCGCCCCACGGCCAGAGCGGTCAGAAACTTTCTGGTGGGATATTGCATAGCGCCTGCGGCCAACAGCATGGGTACGATGGGAAACGGAGGGGGCAGTATTGCGGGTATCGCGACGGCTGCGAAACCCCAGCGTTCAAAAATCGCGTAGACCTTGTTAACCTTTTTGGTCGAGAATCTCTTCTCGAGAGTCTCTTTGCCACCTTTGCGAGCCATGCGATACGTAAGGTAGCCGCCGAGGAGGGCTCCCGCCGTTGCCATGACCGTGTAGTAGAACCATAGCTCACGACGGTGGGCCGCGAGCAGAATGGTGACGACGTCCGTGCTTCCCGGCAGTGGGATGATGGAATTGTCTACAATACCCAGCAAAATCAGGCTGGGGCCACCGAGATGGATCAGCCATCGCAGGGCACTTTTCTTCGAGGCTAGCAAAACTACCGCAAGCAACGACATCGTATCTATTAGAGCAGGTTTGCGGCCGGGACGTTGCAATGTTAAAAGCCGCTTGTATCGTCTGGCCGGCGACTAGCGCGATGTCCGGCGCTCGACAGGGCTGTCGAACAGATGAGATGCGACCCGGCATTCACCAACGGTGGGCTCTAGCGAATTCGGGGAGTAGTCGGCAAATCACCGGGAACATCGCAGCATGCCGTTACCGTTGTCACTTGTTTCCCTGCCTCTTCGCCAGCGACAATTTCGAAAGGACCTCAATCCCCTACAATTGAGACATGGAAACGCGCTTTCACCTCGCCGGCCCTACAGCGCTATCGCTGATTGTGCTCGCTGGTATGACGCTCGCGGTGTTCGCTCCAGTCGTCTCCTATCAATTCATCAACGTGGACGACGGCGTTTATGTTACGGCCAATCCTCATGTGCAGCAGGGACTGACATGGCATAACGCGGCATGGGCGCTAACGGCGCTTGAGGCCGCCAATTGGCACCCGGTAACCTGGCTCTCGCACATGCTGGACGTGACTCTATTCGGACTCAACCCGGGCGGACACCATGGGGTCAGTCTGCTGATTCACACCCTGAATGTCATTTTTCTGTTTGTGTGGCTGCGCAGCATGACCGGAGAGCTTTGGCAGAGCGCCGTGGTCGCAGCGATGTTCGCGGTGCACCCGCTGGGCCTGGAATCGGTGGCCTGGATCGCAGAGCGGAAAAACGTCCTATCCACGTTGTTTCTCTTGCTTACTCTGTGCGCGTACGTCGGGTATGCGCGCAAACCCGGGGTGCTCCGCTACCTGCTGGTTGCGTTTCTATTCACCTTGGGACTCATGTCGAAGCCCATGCTCGTGACCTTGCCATTTGTATTACTCTTGCTCGACTATTGGCCGCTCGGCCGTTTGGGGCTTGCGCCGAAAGCAGCGGCAGCGGAACAGCAAATGGGAGCTCGTGCTTGGGCACCGGCCAATAATGCAGTCTCCGCCACTGTACTGTTCGGGAGGTGTGCTGAGAAACTGCCCCTCCTGCTGCTGGCGGCGGGAAGTGCGGTCCTGACCTTGAAGGCTCAGGCGATGGATAGCGAAATCAAGGTTGTGTCATTGTCGTCGAGGGTTGCGAACGCCCTGCTTTCCTACGGCACATACTTGTGGCAAATGGTGTGGCCTTCGAAGCTCGCCATCTTTTACCCCTATCGCGATCGGGCGATCTTTTCCTGGCAGGTGATGGTTTCCCTGGTGTCGATCTGCCTGATCACGACCTTAGCGATCTGGCAAATTAAGAAACGCCCCTATCTCGCCGTGGGTTGGTTCTGGTATCTCGGTACTTTAGTGCCCGCAGTGGGGTTGGTTCATGTGGGAGATATTGCGCACGCCGATCGCTACACCTATGTCCCGTTATGGGGAATCTTCATCGCGATCGTGTGGGGAGCCGCGGACCTCGCAACACGTTTCCCGGTGTTGCGCTACGGCGTGATCTCTGCCGCTGGACTGGCAATTGTGGGGCTGGCAACTGCGACGACCCGAGACATTTCCGATTGGCACGACGGCATCAGCATTTCCGAGCATTCGTTGGCCGTAACTGGGCCGAACTGCCTTATGGAAAAGGCGCTGGGCGAGGCGTTTTACAACCAGGGACGCACGGACGAAGCACTTGAGCATCTGGCGCTTTCGGCTCAGATTCAGCCGACGGACACGGCTCTGTTTGAAATTGGAACGATAGAGTTCCAGCAGAAGAAATTCGGGGAAGCTGCTTTCTATTATCGCAAGGCACTGCAGTATCCTGGAGAAGCGCAAATGTCGGCGCAAATCCACAACAATCTCGCAGTGCTCGAAATGCAACAAGGGTCCCTTGACGATGCGGAAAAAGACTTTGCGACATCGGTTGCCTTGGATCCGTCTTCGGCTCGTCACCACGTAGCTTACGGATGGCTTCTGGCAAAACAAGCCCGATACGATGAGGCAATCTTGCAATACGAAGAGGCCGTCAAGATTGCGCCCGATGCCTTGGCATACTTCTCCTTGGGGTCGGCGCTCGAAGGGCAACATAAGCTCTCGCAAGCTGCCGATGCCTACCATAAAACACTGACGTTAGCCCCGGGCTTTCAGGAAGCGCAGCTGCGACTGAACGCGATCGCGGGCAATCCCCGATAAGACGAACAGCGTCCTGCGCTAGAACTTGCGGAGAGTCTCGGGGAGTCTACACAAACTCAAATTCCGGCGCCGGGGGCAGCGCTCCGACTTCTACTCCCAGACGATAGTAAAGTTCGAGCCCTTCGAGGCACGGCGGGTCAAGATAATAATGGATGTTTTGCGTCAGGTAGATGCGAACGAGTTCGACGGTGAGCCCGAGGCGCAGCGCCCAGTCTTGCGCAATGGTTTCAAGATTCTTTGGTGACAGGCCGTGATCGCGTGATTTCTTGAATATCTCTGCGATTGCCGTCCCATTTCGTCCAGCGAGCGCTTGTTTGCGAACGGCCCAGAAGGCGAAGACGAATGACTTGCCCGTCCGCGCCACCCACTCCTCCGCCAGATCGAGAGTGAAGTAGCGCGTGCGGTCCACCTGCAACGCGGGATCTCCAATCAGCAAAGCCGTATCGCACACCCGAAGCATCGCATCAAGATCCGGGGCCATTGCTTTGTAATCGCGCGCTCCGCCCAGCCATTTAGCAAACAGAATCTTCGCCAGCGCGACCGACGTCATGGAAGAAGTATCGAGCGCGACGGTGCGCACCTGATGCGACCATTGATCTTTTGACATGGGAACGGCAGGCATCTTGCTTACCAATAGGATCGAACGCACCGCGCGTCGCGCCGCTATGGCCACGTCAGGAATAATGACCAGATCGGAAACCGTCGCGTAAGCAGCAGCGGGAATGATGCCAATATCGGCTGTCCCCGCACGCAAAGCCTCGGCACATGACGAAGGGATGGTGTAGGAAATATCAAAATTATTACCTGCTACTGTCTCGGTATGCTCAAAATCCCACATGAGAGGTGCCGTATTCAGGTAGGAAATGGCCGAGATCTTTAACCGGCTCATCACTTTACGAATATACCAAAAGCAACCTGCCGGCATTGGGACAGGGTTTTCCTCGATCCACCGGTGATGCTCCGACTCCACCGAGTTTTCCCATTCACAGCGCATCATGAGCGGCATATCCGTCGGCGTGCCGGTAATTGAAGCGCGGAGAATTTAGCGGCACGCGCATTACCTCGCGCCTTGCCCTTAAACAAAACCACGATCTCTATGCTGTTTCTGGCAATGGGACGAACAAGAATTCTCGGGAGTCCGAACACGTTATCAAACAGGGTGCTAGGCTCGTCGCAACTTTGGAAAACCTGTGGGAAGAGCTTCCGACCGACATGCATGGACGCGCTAAGTTCCGGGCACAATGAATCTCCCGAGCCGGAAACGGCATCTCTATTCCCGGATGAGGCGACCTCGCACCACGAAAACCGGGCTCCAAGCTGCCAACATCGGGAACGGGTCGCACAGTTGTTGCATTCAGCCAATTCGTGCTAGCTTCAATTCCATTACCGCCATATTGAGGAACCATTGTCTAAAGGTCTAGTCATTGTCGAATCGCCAGCGAAGGCGAAAACCATTCAGAAGTATCTAGGCAAGGGATTCACAGTCGATGCCTCTTACGGCCACGTGAAGGACCTGCCCAAGAGCAGTCTCGGTGTCGATCTCGAAAACGATTTCGAAACCGAATATGTCGTCATCCCTGGCAAAGAAAAGGTCCTGGCCAAGCTGAAAAAGCTGGCGCTCTTGGCCGACCACATCTACCTTGCGCCTGATCCTGATCGCGAAGGCGAAGCCATCGCGGCCCATCTTGCCGACGAACTTAGCGAAGATTCGAGCAAGAAAAAGAAAGGTAAAAAGAAAGCAAAAGCGGAAGACATTGGCGATGGCGCACGCATTCGCCGCGTGACCTTCAATGAGATCACACAGCGCGCCGTCAAAGCCGCGTTCGAGCACCCCCGCGACATCGATCGCAATCTTGTCGACGCGCAGCAGACCAGACGTGTGCTCGATCGCCTCGTGGGATATCAGGTTTCTCCTCTGTTGTGGGATAAGGTCCGCCGCGGCCTTTCCGCCGGACGAGTACAAACCGTCGCACTGCGTTTGATCGTCGATCGGGAACGCGAGATCAAAGCCTTCGAGAAGAAAGAATACTGGACGATCGATGCCAATCTTGCCGCCAGTAAGCCTCCTGCGTTCGACGCTCGTTTTCTGGGCAAGGGTGAAGAGAAGGTCGAGGTCACAAACGCCGAGCAAGCTGAACAGATCCGCGCGGCTCTCGAAACGGCCGACTGGATCGTCCGCTCCGCGGAGAAGAAAGAGCGGCGGCGCAACGCGACTCCGCCGTTCACCACCAGCAAGTTGCAACAGGACTCTTCGCGCAAGCTGCGCTTCAGTGTGAAGCGCACCATGATGATCGCGCAGCGCCTGTACGAAGGTGTCGAATTAGGAGACGAAGGTTTGGTCGGCCTTATCACCTACATGCGAACCGATTCCACGCGCGTGGCCCCTGAAGCGATCACTGAGGTCCGCGAGTACGTCGGCAGCGAGTACGGCGCTAGCTATTTGCCAGAATCGCCGAATACATATAAGGAGAAGAAAGAAGCGCAGGCAGCACATGAAGCCATTCGCCCAACTTCTGCGGCGCGCCATCCCGACCAGGTCAAACAGTATCTGCAGGAAGATGAATTCAAGGTTTACAAATTGATCTGGCAGCGCTTCGTTGCTTCCCAGATGAACCCTGCCGTGTTCGACCAGACCTCGGTTGACATCGATGCGAAATCCGGCAATGACGTGTTCTGGTTCCGCGTTACCGGGTCGGTGATGAAGTTCGATGGCTTTCTCAAAGTCTATGAAGAATCCAAAGATAATAAGGATGAGGAAGACGAAGAGCTGAAGCACAAGCTCCCGCCGCTAGAAGCCGGGCAGAAGCTGACATTGAAGTCGCTGCTCCCAGAGCAGCATTTCACGGAGCCGCCTCCGCGCTTCAACGAAGCTTCGCTCGTAAAGGAGCTCGAAGAACGCGGTATTGGCCGGCCTTCTACCTATGCCACGATTCTCAGCACCATCCAGGAGCGGATGTACGCGCAGAAAATCGGCGGCAAGTTCGTACCCACCGAAATCGGTCTTGTCGTCACGGATCTGCTGGTCGAGAATTTTAAGGATATTTTCGATTTCGAGTACACCGCACGTCTCGAAGAAGAACTCGACGAGATTGAAGAAGGCAAGCAGACCGGCAACGACGCGCTTGTCGAGTTTTACAAGAAGTTCGCCAAGGATCTTCGCTACGCCGAGAAGCACATGGAAAACATCAAGCGTATGGAGAAACCGACGGACGAAAAGTGTGAACTCTGCGGCGCGCCGTTGGTGATCAAGTGGGGCAAGCATGGCTCCTTCTATGCCTGCAGCACTTACGACAAGGAAAATCCCGATACCTGCAAGTTCACGAAAGAGAACCCGATCAATCTGCCGGACCTCGATTCAGCCGATATACAGGAGACTGCGCAGGAGGAATACTGCGAAAATTGTGGCCGTGTCATGGTTCTGAAACGCGGGCGCTTCGGCCAGTTCATGGCGTGCACCGGATATCCCGATTGCAAGACGACGCGGCGGCTTGATCAAGGCAAAAAAGTGCCCGACATCCCGCTCGACGAGACCTGTCCGTTGTGCAAACGCAACTTGATTCTGCGGCACGGCCGTTATGGCGAGTTCACCTCCTGCAGCGGCTATCCGGAATGCAAATATGTAAAGCAGAATTTCATCGGTGTTAAATGTCCCGAATGCAAAGAAGGAGAACTGGTTGAAAAGCGTGCGCGCAAGGGCAACACGTTTTACGGATGCGGAAATTATCCGAAGTGCAAGTTCACCTCGGCGGCGAAGCCCATTGCTGAGAAGTGTCCCGATTGCGGACATGAATATCTGGTAGAACGCATCCGCAAAGACGGAACGGTGATTGCATGTCCGAATAAGGAATGCGATTACGAGCGTGCCGTCGAAGGTGAAGCTCCAAAGGCCTGACGAGATCCGGTTGGCTCGCACGAGATTTCTGGAACAAAACTGACTCCGAGAACATCATCCGAGATGCAAGAGGTGAAAAATGGCAAAGAAAGCGACCGCGCACGATGCGCAGCTGATTTTGAAACTGTACGATCTCCGCCGCGAAGCGGAGATGCGCAAGGCAAGAAACTGGTTTGCGGTGGAATTCTGGCCGCAGAGCGCTGACGAGCTTTTAAAGATTGCAGGCGCATTTCCCAGCCAGGAAAACTCCTGGTTTCGCCAGGTGAACTCCTATTGGGACATGGCCACGTCGTTCGTGCTGCTGGGCGCGCTCAACGAAGACATGTTTCTGCAGCCGGGGTTCAGCGGCGAGATGTTCATCAACTTCGCCAAAATCCATCCGTTTCTTAAAGAATTTCGCGAAAAGACCGACCATCCCGACGCTTTCGCCAACATGGAAAAAGTCGCTATGGGGTCGAAGACCACCCGCAAGCGGTTAGAGCGCGTCTCGAAGAATGTGGAGAGTCGGCGTAAAGCATTGGCCAAGCCAGCAAAGAAAGGCTGATCCGGTCCTGCGGGTCTTCTTTCCTCCTGTAAACATGTTCTCTGTCGCTCATCTGCTATCCTGAATGCGTTGTGCGGATGCTTTGGTGGTTTCTCATCCTGGGAATCAGTACTGCGGTCGTCGTGTCAGTGGCTCTCACGCTTTATCTGAGGGTGCGACGGCAAATGAAGCGCTCAGCCGCCCACCGAGCCGAACTTGATGCTCTCGACCGCTCGTCGCCCGAGGGCTAATTCGCGATGAAAGGAATGCCATGTCGAGAGTAGACACTCAAGTTTTCGACCACGAGACCCCGGCTATCGGTCGTGAAAAGAACCGTGTAAGAGATTGGAAAAAGGAATGGGCACAGCAGGCAGCCATCGTAATCGGCGCCAGCTTGTTTGTCGCCGTGTGCGCGCGTGTGACCGTGCCTCTGCCCTTTACGCCGGTTCCGCTGACGCTGCAGAACTTCGGAGTTCTCCTGGTAGGCCTGCTCCTCGGTTCGCGTAGAGGATTTGCCGCGCTCTCCCTCTATCTCATGGAAGGCGCATTCGGTTTGCCGGTGTTTAGTCCTGCAATTCTGGGCACTGGAATTGCCCATCTGTTCGGCCCGACCGGCGGATTTCTCATGGCTTATCCGCTCGTGGCTTTCGTTGCTGGTTGGATCTATGAACGGAGACTGGAAACAAGTTCGCGCCGTTTCGGCTGGGCCGCATTGTCCGCCGTCGTTGCGGAAATTGCGCTCTTCGCTGGCGGACTCAGTTGGCTTGCCGTGCTTACCCACTCCGTTTCTCTGGCCGTCAGGTACGGTCTCTACTGGTTCGTCTTTGCCGAGGTCATCAAGGTGCTGATGGCTGCTGCCATCGCCGCACGCTGGCAGCAACGGTCGCCGCAGGCGGGGATTGAAAACTAGGAATTTGTATCGGTCATCCTTATTAGTGTTGCTTGCAAACGCTTGAGATCGGCGGCTCCTTGGAGACCGGGCACTCGAGAACGGAATTTCAGCATCCGATGTTGATAGGGCAGAATCAAGGAATCTTATGAGTGTAGTATCTTCGGCAGTACGCGAAATCACCGTGGCGCATAGCCCGGACTCCGACGACGCGTTTATGTTTTACGGCCTGGCCACGAACAAAGTTCGCGTGGCCGGTTTAAAGTTCAGCCACACCCTTTGCGACATCGAGACGCTGAATCGTCAGGCACAGGAAGGCGTCTATGACGTAACCGCGATTTCGTTCCACGCCTTTCCCTACATTCAGGAAAACTACACGTTGATGTCGTGCGGTGGCAGCGTGGGCGACGGTTATGGCCCCATGCTGGTTTCAACACGACCCTTTACCCAAGACGATATCAAGCAGAAAAAGATTGCGGTACCGGGCAAACTCACCACCGCTTATTTGGCGCTCGAATTGTTTGCCCCCGGCATCGAAGTGGAAGTTGTCCCTTTCGATCAAATCATTCCACAGATCCTCGAAGGCAAGCACGAAGCAGGCCTCATCATTCACGAGGGTCAACTAACCTACGACAAGTCCGGTCTACACCGAGTGGTCGATCTCGGCCGGTGGTGGCAGAAAGTTACCGGACTCCCGTTACCGCTCGGTGGAAATGCCATTCGGCGATCGCTTGGCCATGAAACGATGACCAGTGTTACTCAGGCGCTGCGCGAGAGTATCCAGTATGCCATTGATCATCGCGAAGAAGCGCTCGCCTACGCCATGCAGTTTGCCCGCGACCTCGATCCCCAACTCGCCGATAAATTCGTTGGTATGTACGTCAACGAGCGCACTCTCGATTACGGAGACGACGGCCGCGAAGCCGTGCGCCGCCTGCTCGACATGGGACACAAAGCGGGGATTATTCCCCTGAAGCCCCGGGTAGATTGGGTCTAAGGCTGCTTACCGAACCCGCTGCGCAAAGGAAAACACCGGATCAATATCCACCGGAACATCCGATGCTGCTTGCAGCGACGCCTTCAACTCCTCCGGCATAGTGTCGTACTTCTTGAACCAGTTTTCTGCGCGCGAGCGGTCTCCCGTTGCCTCGATTTCCAGAAGCTCTTTGGCGAGATCAGCTAGTGCGCCCGGCATTTGTTCGTAGTCAATCACATACCTACCGTTAGCATTGCGACGAATTGCACCGCGCTCCGAGAGATAGTTGAACTCCATCATCTCCGCTCGGCCGTGCGCTTCAGCCGTGCCGAAGCGTACCGTGCGGAACACTCCGCCGATATACGACGCATAATATTCTTCGAGCTTTTCCTTGGGAAGCGCGTCGTGATCCACCAGCCATTTCAAGCCAAACATACCGGTCACATCGGCTTTGGCTTCTTCGAGACCACCAAATGCCGGACCGATTGCTTCCCGAATATCGGTTTTTCCCGATGACGTTCGCGAGTACGCAGGGCCTAATCCATGACAGATTTCATGCATGATCGTGGTCAGAAGATAACCCTCACCCGAAACTTTGGCAGCCTGTTCAGGCTCCATCAACTTGCGCGCGACCGGCAAAATGACATAGTTCACCCGGGCGTCCATGAAATTCTTGAAGAAAAGTTTCTTGCTGCCCTTGAGTTCATGCACCCGCGGATCATTCGGCAAATTATCAGCCACTGCCTGATATCCGTGAGTCAGATCTCCCGCTCGGAACGGAGCGTCCATCACTTCCATTGGTGTTTCCAAGCCATGTTTCGAAGGGCGATCTTCCGGTGCGAGCGGTAGTGCGTCTTGAATCTGTGGGACGTATCGCGCAAACAACTCCAACTTCTTACTCTCACGATCGTTGCGCACCAGCACCGCCGCGCCGTAAGAACCTTTAACGCCCAACAACCCGTCTAGATAGGTTTCATAGGGCGCGAAAATAATATCGAACTTCGGGTTCTTCAACTCCAGCCAAGCCAAATCACTGGCGAAATAGTCATCGCTCAGTAGGGCGTCGGCGCGTAGTCGAAGAAGCCTTGCGAACGCAGGGTCGTCGCTCAGCGTGGCTGCGTCCCGCAAAGCCCTTGCCGCTGGTTCGAGAAACCCGCGAAATGCGATGTGATAGGGAACCGCGTCCAGTTTTCCCTGGTGCCAACGGACAATAGTCAACGGTTCGTAGATCGCCGTTTTCTGATCAGGGTGTTGCTGGACATAGTTGTCCACCTCATCGCGGGTTAGTTTCGCCGGATAGAACCCGCGTCCCGGAGACATCACTTCGGTCCCGACAAAAGGTTTATCTTGGTCCAGCAAATCGAAACGCGAAGCATTGATCCACAAGTAACGTCTTAGTTGTACGTCGCGGAGATTGCGACTCGATGCCAGCGATTGATAGAGCGTCAGTCCCTCCGGGTCACTCTGTCGCCAGTAGATGCTTTCTAGGTAGCCACAGGCTTCCACCAGTTTGCCGACCAGGTGCTGCTCGCGAATGCTCAGACCACTGGTCCGAAACGGCATGGGAACGCGCCGGAACTTCGCCAAGCGCTGCGGGAGGTCAGCTACGACCTTTAAGTTCGCCGGCGCGCCGCCTCGGGCCGCCGAGCCCGTCATAGCTTTTGTTTTCTTGTTTTCTTGTCCGAAACCGGGGGAGGACATCAGGGCCAGGAAAACTAAAATTAGCCCCGAATACCTGAAAAAGTCCATGACAAAATGTCTAAAATCGCCCGCTAAAATGCTTTCAATAGGACCACTCTTCATAGGAATATAAGTCTATCAAAGCCAGGAATCCCCTGAGCCGTTATCATAAATACATGCAAGGGGACAATGGCACGCAGACCCTACTCATCGATGCCGATGACACGCTGTGGGAAAATAACATCTATTTCGAGCGAGCGATCGCCAAATTCATTTCGTTCCTGAACCATCGCGAATATTCGCCTGAGATGGTCCGCCTGGTGCTAAACGATGTGGAACGACAGTCGATTGTCAAGCATGGATATGGTTTGCACAGTTTCGCGCATTCGCTCATAGAATGCTTCGAGAAGCTTTCGGTCGATCCGGTCACTCCGGAAATGCGCGAGCGTATTCGCAGCTTCGCCCATCAAATCGCCGATCATCCCATCGAGGTTCTCCCCGACGTGCCTGAGACGCTTCAATATCTCGGCGAGCGCCAGCACATCGTCATGATGACCAAAGGCAGTCCTGCCGAGCAATCCGGAAAAGTCGAACGCTCGGGATTGAAGGAATATTTTTCCGCCATTGAGATCGTGGCCGAGAAAGACGAATCAACCTATCGTTCCGTCATTGCGAAGTATGCGCTTTCGGCCGACAGCACATGGATGGTCGGTAATAGCCCCAAATCCGATATCAACCCGGCCATCGCGGCGGGCCTGCACGCGGTCTTCATACCTCATGACAACACCTGGATTCTCGAGCACGAGGAACTCGCCACCGCTCCTGAATCACGCCAGTTACTGGTACTAGATCGTTTCGGTGACCTCAAGAAACACTTCTGAATTAGCTCGGTTCCGGGTGCTGCCTGCTTGCTGCAAAACAAACTGCCTTTGTATCTTCTATTTCGAGAAGACGCAAAGGCAGTTCGTTACAATCAACTTATCTTCTTACTCAACCGTAACCCCAACGGCAACGGAAGGAATGCCGTTCGCTACCACAACCAGCGTGCTCGCGCCCGCATCTATCGCTGCGGGTACGTCAAAGCTTGTCGAAACCGTGGCTGCGCCCGTGGCCACACCCATGGTGCTATGGTTGTGAGTTCTCGCGTAAAACACGTGCTGCGTGCTGTTGTTCGTAATTCGCACAAGAGGATAGTTCGTCGCAAATTGAAATTCGTCTCCGAAAGCACCCGCTTGCGACAATCCGTTGAACTGCGTACCCGAGATTGTGTAAGTCGATCCAGGGGTCAGGGTTGATGGATAAGACGAAATTGTAGGCGCCCACGAGCTCTGATAGGTACCCGAAGAGACGTAAACTTCAGTTGTCCCGCCTCCGACTAATACTTGGCCGTTCGGCAATATCATCAGACTTCCCGGAGTATACGGACCTGTGGTAAAGGTTGTGCCATCAAAGACATAAGAAGTCCCCGAGTCGCCTTCGACCAGTACGTTGCCATTGGTCAGCAAGACCGCGAAGGAATCACCAGCATTATCATCGTTCGGGAAATCGGGACCGGCCGACCAGGTGCCACTGGAGGTATCGTAGATGGCTGTATTTCCAGGGCCATTGTCATTCGTATAAGATCCGGTAGCGAACACCGTGCCGTCGGGGCGAAGGATAGCCGGACCGATTTCCCCAGGCGGGTAGTAACATAGTTTGTCGTCGGGACCATAATTGATACAGCCGAAGGGCGAGGGCGAGCGTAAATCAACGATCGTGCTGCCGGCGGTCACCCACTCCTTTGCCAAGGGCGCATAAATTTCGGAGTTGGGAGCGTCTTTCACATCGGCTGTCAGAATCGAGCCGTCCGCCAAAAGCGTCCAACCCTCCTCAGCGTTGAAATCTTTCTTACCCTTCGAACTTATCGTAGTCCACTTCATGGTCGTCGGATTGAGTTCCCGCATTTCTTTTGTGAGCTTGTTTCCGATGACATAATCCCCGTTCGGCAAGACAAGCGATGGCGAATCTCCGATATAGTCCCAGCCCTTCGGCGGCGTTACGGTGGTCCAGGTATTTGCTACGGGATCGTAGATGGCGCCCTCGTTGGTTAACGTAAAGTTACCGAAATTGTATTCACCGCCTTCAAGGAGCAGTCGCCCATCGGCCAACACTGCGGAAGCCGTGGCGTAGGGCGCATACCCGGCCGGAAGACTGGCAAGTTGTGTCCAGGTTCCGTTCACATAGCTACCCGTGTCGTTGGGTGTGAGCTTCCACCAGTCGGAATAGTTGTTTCCCTGCGCCATCACCGTGCCGTCGGTTAACTGGAGAGTGTAAATAATTCCGTCGGGAGGCTGATGCGTGAGCTTAACCAGCGTCTGGGTCAGTGCGGTGCCGGATAGAGCGAGTGAGACCACAACCACTACAAGAGTAAAATTCTTGGACAAAATGAACGCCCTTTCTTGAAAGCGGCCGCCTGGATTTCGCACGGAACCTCCCCTCGGAGTGAGGCCATCGAGCATTTTGCAGCCCTCCTGGGAGTGAGCGATAAGCGCGGGACGTTCATAGTAGCAAAAGTCGGCAAGATTGAGGGAAAAATCAAAAGCCCGGACCGGACTCGGGTTTTCGGGTAGCGGGCAGCTTTTTCAAACTGAGCGGTTACAGGTCCGCAGACTTATGAACTCCCGTCAGGGGCAGAATTATCCTCAAATAGACACAGGCCGGGAGCCCGGAATTTCTTCCGGTCCCGGCCTGCGCTTCTATCAACTTGTTGCCGACTCAGTTCGTCGGAGTAGGACTGGCGTTGGCGGTGGTATCGGCTGCCGTGGTTGCCGCAGGCGCGCTATACCGCGAAAGCCGCGGGTAGAACGGCGTCACTTCAAACGGCATCTTATCGCGCGCTGAAGTGATTGCTACCGGCTGCGCCTTCACGATTTCCACTTTGTCATCCCACGGATTCAGCTTGACGCGTCCGCCGAGGGGCAAGGCGGCAATCTGATCCAGTTTGTTCCAATCAAGAGCCGGCGCCGAGGTGGCCAATGCCGCCATGCGAGTCACCGTCCCATTTTCAGTGATGTTATTTCCGAGATGGGCCTGCAGCAGTGCACTCAATTGTGGAGAGCGCGCCTGTAGAGCCTTGATGAACAACCCAGCGGTATCCAGTTTTTGTGCATAAGGCGAAGCCTTCAGCATTTCGATAGCTTTTTTGTCGGCGGCCGCTTCCTCTTCGGGAATATGCTTGAACCCAAGGTTCTGGTAAGTTCCTTCGTCGGAGAACAGCATACGGTCATTGAACGCATACTGGCTGCCCAGGTTGTGACCGAGGACAATGTGAGCCAGCTCGTGAGCAAGCACCATGGCCAAGCTTCCCTCATCGGGGAGCACGTCGATCAGCCCGCGGCTAACTATAATCGTGTTCCCGACGCTGAAAGTCTCGAGCGGGGAGGTAGTCAACACGCGGGTTCGGACCGGCCGCGGCAGTTCGATGTTATTCGTGATCTCGATGTTATTGACGACTGTCTGAAGGATCTTGTCGACGTCGCCTTCTGGCGCCAGCAGCCCAGCGCGTTCCAAACGTTCAACTACGTTGTCTTCTGCTTGCTGCTGCCATTCACGTTCGGCGGCCAACGGGGTCGCATCCTGGGCAGTTGGCGTATCGTCTTTTACGCTGTCGACTCGGATGTTAGTAAGTTCGTCGTTTGCTGTCGCTGCTTTAAGGTTATATCCCCACATGCGAGTCTGAGCCTTGAAGGCAATCTTATTCTTGGCCCCTGCCGTAAAGTCGCCTTCCTCACTGTAGATGTAAGCCGGTATCCAATAGCCGGGAGTCAGATTCAAGCGCCAACTGTCCATGTGGAAATAATAGTTATTGCGCTGAGGACGCGCGTAAGTGCCATTCAGTCGCACGATGTTAAAGTCCTGATCCTCAACCCAGATCCGGCCGAGGAAACGTCCGCGCCCAGCATCTTTCTTTGGTGTCAGATCAAATACCAGGCAGCGTACATCGCCCAGAAACTCGCGTCGTGCGTAGTGGAAATCGTAATGCTGCCGGTCAAAGTCGTTGCGGTCGACGAAGATCATCCAAGAAAAGCCCAGCGGCTGGTACTGGAACTTAAACTTCCTGGTGAACTCGCCCAGCAAGTGCTTCTCCATGCTGTCGTCTTTCGTGTCTTTGCCCTTGCCGTCGAGGTAGTCGCTCCGGTCGATCGATTCGCTCAAGTCCATGCGCCCCAGAAAGTAACGATCGTCTTGCGGAACCGGTCCGAGCTGCGGATCCTGCGTCAGGTTCTGCAGGTAGGTTTCGACAATTGGAGTGCGTGGCGATAAAAACTTGATCAGTTCTTTTTCACGCAGAACCACGCGATCGACAACCTGATCCATCGTGGTCGGCGGCCCCAGATTTGCCGGAGGCTGACTGGCTGACTGATCCGGCTGCGTTGCCGCCACCGGCTGTGAGTTCTGCGGCGCTGAGGCCGGTTGCTGGGCCGCTGCCGTCATGGTCGACACTAGCAGAGCCAAAACCATCCAGTTCGTCGTGTTCATAAGCTTGCTCATAACCCTCATCTCCAAAGTCATCAGTACGCCATTTGAAATACCACGTGCACCACTGCTGTCGAATCCATTGCCTGGCCGTTTCGCATGGCCGGTTTGAAACGCATCTTGTTGGCGGCGGCTATCGCGGTCTCGTCAAGTCCATGACCCAGACCCCGGACCACGCGATTTACATGTAACTGTCCATTCGCCGCGAATTGCACTTCCAGCAGAACTTCGCCTTCCAGCTTCAAATTCCTTGCTTCTTCCGTGTAAACAGGGTTCGGCTTATAGGTAATCTCGACCGACGTTGTCGGTGGACCGTTATCGATGCGCTGAATATGCGTTGTGTTTTGCGCAACTTCTTGCGAACCAAAGCCTGAGGTCTGCACATTGCCCCGACCACTCCTGCGTCCGTCCCCTTGTCCCCCAGTGGCCACTCCACTGCCAAAGTCCGCGCTTGCCACCGTTCCCTTGATCCCTTTCGCTCCGCCCGACCCGTTGCCTTGTCCTGCACCCACCGGCATATCGAACGAACCGTTCGTGGATGCGATCAACCTGCCATTCGGCTTGCTGTTTTCACTCGGCTTCAGTCCATTCGGATCGCCGAATCCGCCCGTCTGCACTTTCTCAATGGGAGCATTCACTGTGGGTACCGCGGAACTTCCCTGAAAGTCCCCGGTATGAATCAGCACCGGACGCGCTGCGCTTGTCGGCTTCAAGATCGCCGGCGCAAGATTGTTCATTACCACCTTAGGCGGCTCAATTTCCTGCGGCTGCGGTTTGGGTGCGCGGATCTCGCGCGGCACAATCAGCTTCGGCGTCTGAAACACGGGTTCCGGCGGCAATAATTTCGCATGTACCGGGAGCGGTTTCGGTTTTGGCAAAGGCTCCGGCCGTAACGAAGGACGCGGTATCAGCTCTGTAACGCGATCATTCGCCGTGTTGAGCAATGTATCGGATGTCATGATTCCGACAACGATCAGAAGCAGAATCAGAGCCACGAGTATCCCGTAGCTGGTTGCAAAGGTCCGCCAGTTCCACTTCTTTTCAGGCAGCAGGCCGAGTTGAAAACTGCAATCGTACGTAGGCATCCATGAGCTCCAAATAGGGGGCCCGAAGCGGGGGAGAGCGCTCGGGGTTGGAGTCTTCACCTTATGGGAGAATGGGCAGGGGGTAAACGTGTCGCTTGCGCGTGTCCTTTGGTAACTAGCCCTGATATCTAGCGTTCATCCGCGAGTGTTCAGTTACTTAGGTGCCGACTGAGGTGTGATTGTCCGGCGTCGCGCAAAATGATAGAACACCGGGACGCCCGCCAGAATTGCCAGGCATCCTCCCGCTGAGCTTTTCAGATTGTCGGTGAAGGTGTAATAGAGAAGTGCCGCGGCAGCCAGCACGAACAGCGCCGGAATCGCCGGATATCCCCAGACGCGATAAGGCCGATCGAGGCTCGGGTCACGGCGCCGGAAAACAAATACTGTGCTTGCCGTGATCATGTAGAAGAGCCACTCGGCGAAGATCGCCAGCGAAAAAAATTGCCGGAAACTGCCCCCGAGGAGCAGCAGTATGATCGCCAGTGCGCACTGCGCAAGAATCGCTACTGACGGGGTGTGGAAGCGCGGATGAACCACAGCGATGGACTTAAAAAAATATCCATCCCGGGCGGTTGCAAACGGCACGCGCGCCCCACTCATGATGGTGCCGTTCAAAGTCACGAGCATCGAAACCGCCATGCCGGCCGACACCAGGCTCGCCCCGGCGCGTCCGAGAACCAGTGCCACCGCGTCCGATGCAGGACGTTCCGAAGCAGCCACTGCCGCCGCTGGTAGCACATACTGCACCGCCGCATTTACCAGAATGTACAGCGCACCTACCGTGGCCACGCCCCAGATCAGCGATAGAGGGATGTTGCGCTGCGGATTTCGTATCTCCCCGGCCACCATGTTCAGATCGTTCCAACCGTCGTAAGCCCAAAGCGCTGCCACCAGAGCTGCAAAAAATCCCGCCACGCCGCCTTTTGCTCCCGCAAACTGGGTGGCGAAATTCGCCCAGGTTCCCACACTAGAGGAAAATCCCACTCCCACAATCCCGAGGATGATTGCGACCTTCAGAAGCGTGAATATCAACTGAAATTCTCCCGCTCGGCGCACACCGACGTAATTCAGCCATGAAATGAGACAGGTAGCTGCGATCGCCACCAGTTGTCCGTAGTTGATGGTGAAGGGAATTGAAATCCAGGGATGCGAGAAAAAAGCGAAGACGGGGAAAGTTTCCAGTATCCGTACCAAACCAGTCGTGATCGTCGCAATCGACGCCGGCTTGGCGATAAGAAACCAAGTCCAGGAGTAGAGAAATCCCGCTAGCGGTCCGTAAGCATCGCGGATGTACACATATTCCCCGCCGGCTTGTGGCTTCATCGCGCCCAGTTCGGCATAAGTAAGCGCGCCAAAAAAGGAGAGCAGTCCTCCGATCGCCCACGCCAGATATACCAGTCGAGCCGACCCTACGGCCTGCATCATCTCGCTCGGAACCAGAAAAATTCCGCTCCCGATGATTGTTCCCACTACAACTGCACCAGCATGGGACAATTCGAGATCGCGCGCCAGTTCCGGGCGGGAATATTGTTCTTTTGTCAGGATTTTCATATTCCTGTCTGCTGGTTGGGAACAATGATTCTACCTGCATCCTCCCTGTGTTCTTTAGGGATCTGGCGGATCAAACTTTCGCTTCACTCGGCAGCCAGAGACTCGCCCCGTATCCAACCGCAAAAGTCATGCACGTCCCGATTGCGACCCACCAGGTGAAAGCGACCTGTGACCAGCCCCACAAATACAACTCCATCGCCAAACCGCAGAACATACCAACCATCGCCCCACGCTGATTCGCGCGCCTGGTCAATACTCCGAGCAAGAACACTCCGAGCATTGCACCATAAGCGACCGAAGCAATTTGCAATCCGACCTCTACCACGCGTCCAACCCGATGCAGCGCCAGCACGGCCAGCGCAAACAGCATGAACGCCCACCCTGCGGTAGCTATCCGAGCTAGCCGCAGCTGGGCCGCGTCGTCCCCTCGGGGACCAGAGCTGGAATGCACATGCGAACGAAATCGCAGATAGAAATCCATAATCGAACTCGACGCCAGCGAATTCAATGCCGCACTCAAGTTCGACATTGCCGCTGCCAGAATAGCGGCGATCAACAATCCCGATATCCCGTGCGGCATCCGGCTCACGATGAAAGTCGGATAGATCCGGTCCGCTCGCCCAAACGCAGCTGAAGGAACGCGGTAATAGGCAAACAGCATCACTCCCACACAAAGAAACAATGCAAATTGAAAAAAAACGGCCACACCACTCGACAACAACGCCAGCACCGACTGCCGTTGATTCCGCGCCGCCAGCAACCTCTGCACGATGAGCTGATCCGTGCCATGGCTGGCCGTGTTGAAAAACGCGCCGCCAATAATTCCCGCCCACAGCGTGTATGGGTTCGCAAAATTCAGGTGCGGCCAATGCGATGAGGTCGCCGAATTGAAGAACGAAAAATCAAAAACCTGGAACTTGTGCAAACCGCTCGCAACCGTCTCGACCGCCGTCCATCCCCCCGGCACAAGGTGAAGAATCGTCACCAGTCCGACCAGCGTCCCGCCCACATAGATAAAGCTCTGCACCACGTCCGTCCAGATGACCGCCGCCAGCCCGCCCTCAAAGGTGTAGATCAAAGTCAGCAGGGTGATGATAGCAATCGAGGCCACCTCTCCCGTGCCCAGCGCAATCGCAACGACAATCGACACGGCATATACGCGCACGCCCTCAGCCGCCGCCCGCGTCAGCAAGAAAAGGCCGGCCGTAACCGTGCGCAGCTCGGGACCAAACCGCCGCTCAATCAGCTGATAAGCGGTATAAAGCTCGCCCCGAAAGTACTGCGGCAGCAGCAGCAGGCTGATAATGACGCGCCCGATGACATATCCCATAACCCATTGCAGATAAGTAAGATTCGAATCGTAGGCCAGTCCAGGAATACTAATGATGGTCAAAGTGCTCGTCTCCGCCGCCACAATCGACAGCGAAATCGCCCACCATGCAATGTCGCGGTCGGCAAGAAAGTAGTCTCGCATCGTCCGCTGGCGCTTGCGGAACCGCAGACCGAATAGAGTGATCCCCGCCAGGTAGACTGCAATAATCAGCAGGTCGATTCGATTCAATCCCAAAACTTTCCTTTCTAGCGAAAGACGCGCTTTGCCGCGCCCGCAGCTTCCAGCAAACAATTCGCACATTGTACAAGCTTGTTCGTAATCGCGAAGTGCGCGCCAACCTGTGTTAGAACTAGCGCGATGGCCTACTATCTCGGAATCGACGGCGGCGGTACGAAAACGCGCTGCGTTCTCGGGGACGAAACAACCGTGCTAGCCAAGTCGATGACCGGCGGCTGCAGTGTGATTCGCCACGGCGAGCAGCAAGCGAGGGAAGCGCTGCAAAGTGCTATTCGCCAAGTCTGTGCCGCTGCTAGGATTTCTCCCAAATCGGTCACAGCCATATGTATCGGCGCTACCGGCGCTGCCCGGCCCGAGATCGCCGCAAAGATTCGCGGCATCCTCGCCGAGCTAACTCCTGAAGCGCTTACAAGAATTGAAGTTGTCGGCGACACGACGATTGCCTTGGAAGCCGCTTTCGGCGCAGGTCCCGGCGTGATCGCAATCGCTGGTACCGGATCCATCGCCTACGGCCGTAACGCCATCGGTCAAGTCGCGCGCGCTGGAGGATGGGGCTTCGCCATCTCCGACGAAGGTTCCGGCCACTGGATCGGTCGCCGCGCCGTATCCGCCATACTGAGTTCCTGCGACCAGGGCCTGGAAACCGCGCTTACCACTCTGGTCCTGCAAGCCTGGAGAATTACCACGATCGACGAACTTGTGCAGCATGCGAATTCGACTCCACCACCCGATTTCCCGCGCCTGTTCCCCGTCGTCCTTCGCGCCGCCGCCGACGGAGATATCATGGCTCGCGCCCTGCTTACCGATGCCGGTGCCAGGTTGGCTGAACTTGTTACTACTGTCGTCAACCGTCTTGCGCCGCTCACCGAAACTCGGCAAAGCGCAGCGACGCTCCCGGTGGCTTCGCTTCCCGTTGCCTCGACGGGCAGTGTCTTTCGTCAGTCTTCGGATGTGCGCCAGGTTTTCTACAATGTCTTGCAAGGAAGATTTCCCGGCATCGACGTGTGCCACGATCCGGCAGACCCGGTGGAAGGAGCATTGGCAAGGGCCAGAGCACGAAAGTAGAGACCAAGCTTGCCCCTCGCAGGCGGGCTGCCCCACGGATGTCCGATAGGAACTAAGGTTCGACAACAAGATGTTCGAAGACCAAACGTTCACAAACGAAGCTGTGCCAAACTCAGCGGAATCTGCAACCGGGACCAGCCCCGCATCCGCCGATCTGTTCCGCACCGCCGCCGATCCCGACCTTACGGAGGACTTGGCCCTGGCCTTACTAAAGCGGCCCGACTTGCCCCCGGAAATCCTCGAAAAGTTGGCGAAAAACATCAACGCAATCAGGAGTCGCAAAGTGAGGATTGCGCTGGCCAGCCACGCGAAGTCGCCGCGCCATGTTTCCGTGCCTCTGGTGCGTCAGCTCTACGCCTTCGATTTGGTGAAGATTGCGCTATCCCCGAGTGTTCCCGCCGACGTGAAAGTTGTCGCAGACGATACTCTTATCTCGCGGCTCAAGGCCTTAACCCTGGGCGAGCGTCTGACGCTGGCCCGGCGCGCTTCCGGCCGAGTGGCGGCCGCTCTTTTGCTAGATGTAAACAATGGGGATGGCAAAATCAAGACTGCCGAAGTGAAAGGCGGCAAAATCAAAAACGCGCAAACCATGGCTTATGAGACGCGAGTCATGCACACAGCGCTTGAGAATCCGCGCCTCACCGAAACCCTCGTCATCAACTCCGTGCTCGGCTCCGACGCCGGCGCGGACCTGGTGCAAGCAGTCGCGCAGCACGCGAAGTGGTCTTGCCGCAGAGAAATTCGCGCCGCGCTCCTGCGAACCAAGTATCTCTCGTTGGCTCGCGCTCTCGAATTCAGCCACGAGATTCCAGCCTCGCTGTTGCACGAACTCCTCGCGAGCTCGCGTCTCCCCGAGCAAATCAAACACCAACTGCGGCGTGAGCAAGTTGAGAAGACGTGAGCGCGCATGCCGCTGAGGAGGTGTTAGTTGTCAATGCTCAGACGCCTTCGCGCGAATAGCCGCCATCAGCTCCACCGTCGTCGGGACATCGATGCCATACCGTTCCCCGCCCCGCACAATAGGCCCGGCAATGGCATCCAACTCCAGTTGCCGCCCGGCGACGAGATCCTTCTGCATCGAGCTGCGCATCCCCGGAGGTGAGTTGTCGAAAGTCGCTCGAATCTGCAATGCGTCAATTTCGGCACCGCTAGCGTTCGCTACCGCGCAAGCCTCAGAGGCCGCCGTCGTCAATTTCTGTTTCCAAGCGGCATCGGCCAAAATTTGCCCCACATTCATTCCTGACGCTGAAGTCGCCAAAGCGAACGGAGCAAGAAAGCAAAGCTTGCCCCAGAGCAAAGTCTGTTCGTTCGCAATAAATCGGCAGCTGAATCCAAGTTTGTCCAACCGTCCAATGATCGCCCCCAAAAGCTGCTCCCCACTGGCCGCGAGGTTAAGCCGAACTAGAGGAGAACGCTGGATGAAATGTCCCGGAGCCGCTTGCTCTGCTTCGACGGCGATCGTCCCCGGAACCACCCGCTCCTGTCCAAATCGCGCGCGAAGCGTCGCAACGTGATCCACGCCATTCAGCAAAGGCACCACGCGTCCCGGCGATATCTTCACTGCTTCCAGCGCAGATTGCAGTTGGTAAGTCTTGGTTGCGATCCAGAGCACGTCAACCACTTCGGTCAGCGAGGCAATGGGTTTCGCGGGTGCGGTAAGTGAGCCCGAAGGCCGCTCCAGCACCAAGTTCGGGGGATAGCTCGGCAATTTCTCCGCACGAACCACCACCATGATGTCTTCGCCCAACGATGAAAGCGCCGTGCCTACCAAACCACCGATCGCTCCCGCTCCCAAAATTGCGTGTTTCATATCACCCCTCCCGGAAGGAATACCATACGGTAGTTTTGGATGCCGCAACTGCCAACTTCGGCCCGCTTTACGCTCCCCCCAGGAATCTGTCACACTGACCACTGACCTCGCGCTCTGACCCATGGGCAAAATCCACGTTCTCCCCGAGAGAGTCGCCAACCAGATCGCTGCCGGTGAAGTGGTAGAGCGCCCTGCGTCGGTGGTCAAAGAGTTACTCGAGAACGCTCTGGATGCTGGTTCCACCCGCATCCGCATCCAGGTCGAAGCTGGTGGAAAGAAGCTGATCCAGATCACCGACAACGGATGCGGCATGCTGCGCGACGACGCCATGCTGGCCTTCGAACGCCATGCCACCTCGAAAATAAAAAACACTGATGATCTGCAGAGCATTTCGACCCTTGGATTTCGAGGCGAGGCGCTGCCCTCCATTGCCTCGGTCGCCCGTTTGCATCTCGAAACCCGCGCTGAAGAGGAAGCCGCCGGGACGGTCCTCGAAATCAATGGTGGCAGAATCATTCGTATCGACGAGGCAGGACTACCGCTAGGAACCTCGATCACGATTCGCGATCTCTTCTTTAATGTGCCTGCGCGCAGGAAATTTCTAAGATCGGAGTCGACCGAGCTGTCCCACATCGCGTCGCTCGTAACTCACTACGCGTTGGCAAATCCCGAGAAGCACTTCGAGTTGCACTCGGCGACGAACGCCTTGCTGGTGGCGCCTCCCGTGGCCGGTCATCGCGAGCGTGTCTACCAGGTTTTTGGCCGCGAAACGTTAGATGAATTAATTCCGCTAGCGGCCGTCCAGCCGCTTGAGCGCTTCGGCCTGCCGCAACCCCCGCCATGGCGGCGGGTCGCGGACAATGCCCGACAAAGGTCCACGGAAGATGAAAATGAAACCGTCAGGGCAGTTAGGTCCGCGCCGCAGAATTGCGGCGAGCTACGACTCCATGGTTTTGTCTCGAAGCCAGAAATTCAAAAACTAAACCGCAATTCGATTTTCATTTTCATCAACGGACGCCTGATTCGCGATCGTCTAATTCAGCATGCCATCACCGAGGCCTACCGCAACATTTTGTCGCCAACAGTGTTTCCCGTGGTCCTACTTTTTATTGAGATGCCCGCCGCCGAAGTCGATGTAAATGTACATCCATCAAAAACCGAGGTGCGTTTCCGACAGCAGACCGTGATTCACGATTTCGTCCGTGAGTCGATACGCGCGGCCCTGATGAAGGCGCGGCCGGTGCCGCAGTTTTTGACCGAAATTCGCGCGCAGCCCGGCGCAACTCCAGGCCTCAGCAGTCCCGGCCCAGGGGACCTTTCATTGACCGGCGGAGCAAACGGCACGGACCCTACTGAGCACGCCCCGTCGCGCGACTTCTACGAGCCATCGGCGCCGGGAGGCTTCGCGCTACAAGCTTCGAAGATCCCCGCAACAACGGCGCATCTCGAATTCGAAGGCGGAATCGCGATAGAGGCGAATGCGGCCCTGTCTCTGGCCCGAGGGCCGGAGGCCGGAGTTTTGGATCCGCACCTCGCAGATCGGCCGATTCCCGATCACGGCTGCGCCCCTCCGATCGCGCATGAGCCCCAGTCGGCCCCTACTCTAGGGTCGCTGCGCACGCTGCATCCGCTCGGCCAGATTAGAAATTCCTTCATTCTTGCCGTCAACGAAGACGGGCTCTGGATCATCGATCAGCACGTGGCCCACGAGCGTGTGCTGTTCGAGAAAGTCCTGCACCAACGGGCGGCGCAGCAGGTGCAGGGTCAGCGTCTTTTAATGCCCCTGGTCGTCGAATTGACTCCCGCGCAACTAGCCATCTTCACCGAGATCGCCGAAGAATTAGCCCGCAACGGATTTGAAGCCGAACCATTCGGAGCACGCAGTGTGGCCGTAAAAACAGCCCCAGCTGGCGTTGACGCTGTTCACATCGAGCACATGCTAAACGAGATCTTCGAGCAGCTAATCCGCGAAGATCAGGCGCTCAATCTGGAAGCGGTACAAACTCGCATCGCGGCGTCAATTGCCTGCCATGCCGCGATCAAAGTCAACATGCACCTGGAACAAAACAAAATGGAGTGGCTGCTATCGGAATTAGCCAATACCGACCACCCAATGACGTGCCCTCACGGGCGGCCGGTTGTGTTGCGCTATTCCATGCAGGATATTCAGAAGGCATTCAAGCGCATCTGATTCCAGGCTTTTAACTGTGGTCTAATCAATGGTATGACGGACGCGGAACTGCTGCAGGCTCGCGCGCAAAAGTGGCGACTGATGGGCCAACCCGTGCGCATTCTCGAGGATGCCCGAGCCTTTCTTGAGGACGTGGGATTCTGTCTGATGTATCCCGTGCGCCCCATGGTGCTGGTTCCAACTTTCGTCGGAGCCTGGGTGGGAGCCGATGACAAGCTTCCGACCCGTCAGCACGCTTACAATGATCCGCGGGCGAAAGAAGCTGCCGATCTGATGGTGCGCGCTCTGCGCGACAAGGCTGCCTACGAAGCCCCATTATTTGATGAAAACAACGCATTTCTATTGGCTCCTTCGGTCTTTCCTTATTTCTATTCGCTGGTCGGTGAACGCAACCCGAAGCGGGCGCCCGCAACCGGTCCCAAGACTCCTTATTCTCCACTGGCCTGTGACGCTTTCGACATCATTCGCCGCCACGGACCGATTTCAAAAACGAAACTGGGTGAAACGCTCGGCGGATCGGTCTCGAATGCCGGCCTCGATCGTGCGCTGAGCGAACTCTGGGCGAAACTCCGCATCACGCGCGTCGACTACACGGTCGAAGAAGGCTCGGTGTGGGATGAGTTATCCCGTTGGGCGCCCGAAGTGGTGCGTGAAGGGGTGGGGATCTCCGTCCCCGAGGCGCTCTCCGCATTGGTGTCGAGGTATCTAGATTGCGCGGTCGCCGTGGATGAGGGCGAAGCAGAAAACTTTTTGGCAAACTTCGTCGCGCGGACGCGAGTCAAAGAAGCAATCCACACCTTGCTCTCCGCGCGCGAGTTGAGCTTTGTGCACGTCGGGAGCAAATCGCTGTTGCAAGTAACTCCGCCAAAACAAGCGTATGTCCCCAAACCCCGGCCGGAACGGGTGAGCTAATGTGGTCTCTCGCCAAGTTGCCATCTTGAGCGCAGTGAAAGGCCCCGCGCATGGCTTGTTGGTGCCGCTTAGGAACGGCAAGATTGAATGGCGAAATCGTTTGCGAAGCGTGTAGAATCCAGCTTCGCAGCGATGACCAATCCACCCCAACGCAAACTCATCATCGCCATTGACGGCCCCGCCGGAGCGGGTAAGAGCACAATTGCTTCTCGCTTGGCGCGCAAGCTCGGCTACGTGAACCTGGAAAGTGGCGCCATGTACCGGGCGCTTGCGCTGCGCGCCATTGAGTGGGATGCTTCGTTCGACGACGAATCCGCGCTGCTGAAGATGGCGCAGGATTTGCGCATTACACTCGAGCCCACGGTCGGTGGAAATCGTGTTCTGCTCAACGGCAAAGATATCTCCGCACGTATTCGCGAGCGCGACGTAACCGAGGCAGCATCACGCATCTCGGTGCATCCCAAAGTGCGGGAATGGATGGTGGCACGACAGCGCGAGATGGGTGTCGGCGGCGGCGTAGTAATGGAAGGCCGCGATATTGGCACCAAAGTTTTCCCTGATGCCGACTTGAAAGTGTTTCTCGATGCCGACCCCGTGATTCGCGAGCAGCGCCGCCTCGACCAGCAACGGGTGAAGGGCCCATCGGCGCAAACCATAGCGGCAGAACTTCGCGAGCGCGATCGGCGCGACCGTACGCGCGCGGCTTCTCCGTTGGTCGCGGCCGAGGATGCAGTGGTGCTCGACTCGACAAGTTTGAGCGAAGATGAGGTGCTCAGTCGAATCGGGGAATTGGTGGAGCAGCGGTTGCGGGCGGAACGCTGAGGGGGTTTGCCCGCCCACTCGCCTGTCGAGGGTATTGTGAGCGTGTCAAGAAGCGCCCCTTTCCACGGCGCCCTTATTCAAATCCCGGCAGCAAAAACGTAACTGGATGGCTCACCAGCTTGGCACCCACTTCTTTCAGGAAGCGCCGTGCTTGGGCTGCGCCGATGTCGCGAGCACGCACTGCTAACAGGAAGCTGAGTGCGAACGAAGTAACAATGTTGAACACGCCCACCAGCAGGATTCCAGAGAACGCTAGTAGTACATCGGAGCCCCTTAGTTCACCGTCCAAACCGACCGCATCCAGAGCATAGCCAAGGCTAGCCGCGCTAAGTGTCACGTGCCGCACTTCCAGAGGGATTCCAAAGAGCGAAACCAGAATCGGTACCGAACCGAGCAGAAATCCGAGAACAATGTACCCGACCGACCCGGCTGCGTGATGTTTCAACCAATGGGAAATGTAGTTTGCGCGCCTCGGTCCCAACCGGCGTTGGACTCGCAGACTCCTGGCGATTGCCGATTCCATTTGCGTAAGCGCCACGTAGTTCGCCGTCCAGCCGGTGGCAAGCGAAGAGAGCCAAAGAATAACACCGGTAACAATAGCGAAGGGAATGGTCAGCGAATGCAGGGGAAAGAGCATGTTTATGCCGTGTTCGGCTTCTTCTGGAGCAAGAAAAGGATGCCCGGTAAGAGCGTGCCAAATTCGATCAACCGCAATCGAAGTCAGCACCGCGCCGATCAGGTTTCCAATCGTAACCAGGGTTTGTGTCTGCGAAATAGCCTGCAAACTCGCCATGTGATCTTTCGCGGGATCCTCCATTGCGTCGACGAGAGTGGCCGCGGTGGCCGCCGGCATTTTAGACGCCAGCAGGAATCCCCCGGCTTGCATCAAAAGAAAACTCACGACGTAATTCAAGGAATGGCCAATCGCAACCAGAAAGGGCGCGTGAATTGTCGCCGAGATCGAATATTTAAAAAGCGCAGTGAATCCGGTTATTACACCGGCTAGGATTGCTCCCCAGCCCATCGTCTTCCACTGTGCGGCATTGCCCGCAATGTAATGCTTTCCGACGCGTCCCGTCTTATCGACGACGCTGCGAGCCAGACGGCGCGTGCTGGTGCTGATCACAGTTCCGATTCTTCGCTGCGTCGCAAAACCATGAACAATCGAGACGGCAAACTTCCGCGAATCGGAATCCTTGCGCTGCAAGTTGAGCACCTGCTGAATTCGAAACAGAAGCGAGCGCAGCAGGCGAACCCGGAACACCAAACTGGCCGACGAACCTCTTTCTTCCAGTAGTTGCGTATTCTCTAGCAGCTGCGCCTCACAAGCTTCTCGGCGTTTCTCCCATTGCGCAAACTCGTCAGGATTCTGGGCTACATGCGCCACCAAAGCAGGGAGGTCGAAGAATCCGGATTTGGTTACGTCCTCATCGTTCGCCAAAATAAGGAAGTCGCGCGCCAGAGCGACGTGCGTTGCCCGCAGCGCCAGAAGCTTCGAGGAGGCGAGAATTGAACTTCGAGAAGGCCGGAAAATATCAGCCCACCAATCCGCCAGTGAGTCGGGAACCGAAGCCAGCCATTGCGCGTCAGCTTCATACAAGTTCAGCGAGTCCAGCAATATATAGAGATCCCCCTGAACTTCATCGACCGGTATCAGGTGCCAGAGGGCTCGCGCCAGAAGTTCGCGCAGAAAAAACACCTGGTCTGGCAAGCCCGCTTCCGATATCACACGGATGTAAGAGTGATGGGACCAGAATTCATGAAAGATGTCGCGAATCTCTTCGCGCCGCGGATGAACATCAATCTCCGAGGTGAATTGCAGGAGTCGGTCGGTCCGCGATGGGGCGGGAATATCGAGAAAATATCGAAGCGTGCCATAGACCCAGGTGGCTCGGCCGCGAGCGTCGTCCGCTTCGCATGCCAACAAGCGGTCGAGCTGAAAAGGGGGCGTCATTGTCCTCGGCAACTGTTCCGTGGATTGTACGACGCTGCGGCGCGTTTAGCTTTATTTGCGGCATAAAAAGTGCCGGCCTTTGGTTCGCCGGCACCTTTGGGGAGCTAATACTTCTGCCTTGGAGAGGTTTTCACTTCGCCATCTTCAGCGACATAACGTGCACTTCGTTCTTGTCCGGATACACATGTGCAGTCAGGATGACATGATGCCCCTCGTGTCCTTTGACTGCGTCGGGATTGACGATGGTCCAGCTCTTGCTGTCCTTATCGCTAATAAACATCTTGCCGTCGTCGCTGATTTTACCTTTGACATCCAACGTTTTCTGCGGCGCATCAGCTTTCATGCTGTCATTGTTCATCGTGTCCTGCGCTAAAACCGTTCCCACGTTCAAAAGGGCCAACGCAAAACAGATCGCTATCAGTGTTTTCATATTGTTTCTCCCTGCGAGCTCTAAACCTTCAGCCCACGGTGTGAGTATAGATCTCTCATGGCGTTCGGGCACTCCCATGTTTACGGTATTGGGAACGCTCTAACATTTTGTTAAGGGTTGCGAAGAGCTTGCACCACTACTTTTTCACGACTCTGATTCCCAGTTCCCGCAATTGTGCCTCTCCCACGGGCGTGGGCGCTTCCATCATCAGGTCTTTGGCGGCGGCGGTTTTAGGGAAAGGAATCACTTCACGCAAACTATCCGCTGCCGCCAGAATCATCACAATGCGATCGAGGCCAAGAGCGATTCCGCCGTGCGGTGGCGTGCCATATTCAAGCGCTTCCAAGAAAAATCCGAAGCGCGAGCGCGCTTCTTCTTCTGTCATGCCGAGGGCATGGAAGATTCTGCTCTGCACATCTTGACGATGAATGCGGATTGAGCCCGATCCCAACTCGGTCCCGTTCAGCACTACGTCATAAGCAAGCGCACGCACCATAGCCGGATCTGTTTCCAGCTTATCCATGTCCTCATCGTGCGGAGAGGTGAACGGGTGATGTGCGGCGACCCAGCGCTTGTCGCCTTCGTCGTACTCGAACATGGGGAAGTTCGTGACCCACAGAAAACGGTAATCGCATTTCTGAAAAAGCCGGTGACGGTCGGAATATTTCTGCGCCAGTGCTATCCGCAGCAGCCCCGCGGAGGCATAGATCGCCAGCTCCGCGGGCGTCACTTTCCGCTTGCTGGCCGGATGCTCGCCGCTCGCCGATTGTGCCGAGCCCACCACCAGCACCAGCAGATCGTCCGCAGCCGCCCCCGTTTTCTCTCGTACCCTCGCTGCCGCTTCGGGAAACTTATTTTCTATGCGCTTGAAGTCCTCGAAGACTCGGGCTCCGCCCTTCGAAATAAATAGCGGCTTGATGTCGTCGCGCTCCTTGCGTGAAAGCTCCCCCACCTTCGGAATGCGAATCGCAATTACTGGCAGTTCTTGATTGATCGCCAGCTGCTCGAGATCCACGGAGGTGAAGCAATCCCCCACCTCGGTGAAAGCCGGTACGCGGAGGTCGGGCTTGTCGATGCCGTACTGCCGAATGGCGTCATCGAAATCCATACGCGGAAAAGGCGTCTTGATCTCGTGTCCCGCCGCTTTGAATGCCGCAGTCAAAAACCCTTCCACCACCTCCCAAACTCGTTCCGGTTGGGGGTAGCTCATCTCAAGATCGATCTGGGTGAATTCCGGTTGTCGGTCGGCTCGCAAATCTTCATCCCGGAAGCAGCGCACGATCTGAAAGTACTTGTCGAAGCCGGAGATCATTAGGATTTGTTTGAACAGCTGCGGAGATTGCGGCAGCGCGTAGAACGATCCCGGCTGCACCCGGCTAGGGACAAGATAATCGCGCGCCCCTTCGGGCGTGGATCGCGTCATAAACGGCGTCTCGATTTCGAAGAACCCCTGCGACGCGAGATTGTCGCGGATAGCGAGCGCCACCTTGTGCCGCAACTCTATGTTGAACTGCATGGCGTCGCGGCGTAGATCGATGTAACGATATTTCAGGCGCATTTCTTCGTTCGCAAGAACAGTGTCCGAGGGCAGAAAGGGAAGTGGCTTCGACACATTTAGAATGCGCAGCTCTTCTACCACCAGTTCTACTTCTCCGGTTGGAATGTTGGGATTGATTGTGTCGGCATCGCGACGCTTTACAGTTCCGACGGCAGCGATCACGAACTCGTTGCGGAGCGCTTCAGCCTTCTGGTGAACCTCGGCGTTTCGTTCATGGTTGAACACTACCTGCGTCACACCGGTGCGGTCGCGCAGATCGACAAAGATGATCTGACCAAGGTCGCGGCGGCGGTTCACCCACCCCATGAGCACAACTTTTTTACCGGCATCAGAGAGCCGGAGAACGCCACACATGTGAGTTCGTTTGAGATCGCCTAAAAAATCGAGCACGTTTTCGCCTTGTGTTGCCGATGTTTAGTTCAGCTGGACTATGGTGGTGAGCCGAAACCAAGATTGTAAACAAGGATTATAAATGGAACCGGCTTTGGGGCTGCGAGTGTGAAGATGGGCCGTCCAATTCTATCGATTCGGCGGCGCGCGTTGCTGAGACACTGGCGGGATAAGCCTCGGCCGGGCCGGCCAAAACCACACGCAATCGCGACCGCCAGAACCCAGAACACGAAGCACAATCTGCGTGTTCGTTTCGCGGCCTTGGCCAAGACTATTGGTTTACCTGCGCGAGCAAGTCAAGGCGAAGTAGGACGACGCCCGGCATTGCGTTAGGTGCAGACAAAGTCGACCCAGCGAAGCTCGGACGGCGTAACGCAGTCGATCACTTGCCAGAAATCGCGAAATTGACCACGCTCGTGTTGCTCGGAGTGACGGTGACCGATTTCTCCCAAGTCTTTGGTTCTGTGAAAAGGGGCCGGTCGACTTTATGTTGCGACAAAACGTCGTAAACTTGCTCTTTCCCCGCACGGTCCCAGCCCTCGTGCCAGGCCACAATCTGGTAAGTTCCGGGGGGCACATCGGTAAATTCGAATTTCCCGCTCTCATCCGTCACCGCATAATAGGGATGACTCACCACCATCATCTCGGCGCTCATCCAGACATGGCCTCCATTGCATCGTAGAGTGACGAGTCCTGGCGTCGACATGGTGCGCGAGGTGGTTTGGTGTGTGAAGGGGAACGGCAGGTTGAAGCTGGCTGCGCCTTCCATATGAATGGTATGCAACGTGGCGTCGGAACTTTCCATTTGTAATTCGGCGTTCTCTGGGACAAGCAGAATATGCGGGATGTAGTGGCAATGCCTCTGGTCAAGATGCCGTCGTTGCGCGGGCAGGTCCATTGCCTTTCCACTGGTGATGTTTTTCAGGTAGACGATGGTATTGGCTACGCCGTCTTGCGGTCCAACGATCAAACGCTCCAGATCAACCATCTTCTTCGATTCGGGGTCACAGACCTCGGGATCCTTGGTGATGGGAAACTCGGCCAGACGTGGCAACGGGCCTGACCATTTCACCGTGCCGGAGATGGTTCCGCCGCCGGAGACGGTGATGACCTTGTAGTTGGTCTGTGCCGAGAGAAATGCCGCGGCAACGAAAATGAATAAGAATGTGCAGAGGGGGAAATAGCGACTTTCAACGTTTGGGCCCATGATTAGTCCTCCCTTTTAGGAGCATCGTTATGCCACGATGCTCGGCCCGCGTCGATCACGCTAGACAGGGGCGTCTCAAATTCGCGCCTGAGCCGATCCCACATTCGTCCAGACTGCCCGAGCGTTGTCGTAGCGCATCCATGCGCGTGCCGGGGTAGTCCCCTTGCAGGGAATAGGCCTCCTTTTTGGTTCTAAGCTACAAGCTGGGGGGCCCCCAAAATCGAGCGGTCGGGGTCAGCGAGTGGACTCCAACACCGAGACTAGGCGAACAAACTTGTAGCGAACAAGATTCCCAAAGGTCATGGACGCTCGCGTTGTGTGTCGGCACAGAAACCAAATGTGAAATGTGCAGCCTTATCGAGCGCAATCAAGTTTCCGAATCGTTACGCCTTAAAAATTGGAGGCTTGACGAATCTCTCTCGGGATCTCGCTACGACTGATGATTTCTCACTGCAGCGGTCATACCTCGCAAAACTGTGCGCACCTGATTTCGTTATGAATCGGGATTGAATTCGCCTCCCGTTACAGTGCACAACCCGGCTAAGTAGGAAGCGGAGGACTCACTGTAGTTTCCGCACGCTCGAGAAGAATGACCTTCGTTACCAAGACGATGCGTTGTACTGCGTGCGCTTTGTCACGGTCTGCGAGACTGAGCGAGTATTGTTTCGAGTGGGTTAAGCCAGGGACGATGAACTAAGGCACGACGAGCCGTATGATTTCAGTTTTCTGAAACAAAATGGAGTTGCCCGTGGGTACTGAAACGATGCCGACAGCGGCAAAAGTTCCTGCCGTGAAGATTCGGCCAGAACGAGCTTGGGCGAAACCGAGCCTGGGTGAAACGGCAACTGCGGGCAGCGGTCGGAGTTGGTATTTCATTTTCTTCTTCACTTCCGGATTCTGCAGCATTCTCTATGAGCTGATCTGGCTTCGCCTCGCCATGGCGCAATTCGGGGTCACCACAGCGATGGCGTCGATTGTGCTTTCAAGTTTCATGGCAGGACTAGGCGTCGGTTCCTTGGGCTCTGGGCATCTGCTGCGCTGGTATTCACGGCGTTTCACCTCGCGCCCCTTGCGACTTTACGCAATTGCTGAGTTCTTAATAGGCTGTTCCGCCGTAATTGTCCCCTTCGAATTGCGGGCTGGCCGGTTCGTGCTGGAGCACGTGGGGAAAAGTCTGTCGCTGTCCTCCTCTGGCTACTACTTCGCCGCCGGTCTCTGGCTTGCATGTAGTCTGATTCCGTGGTGCTCGTGCATGGGTGCGACCATTCCTCTGGGAATGTTTGCCATTCGCAGCGACAAGCGTCTCGAACAGCGACGTTCATTCAGCTTTTTTTATCTAGCGAATGTGTGCGGGGCTGTGGTGGGTGCGGCGATTCCCTTGCTGTTGGTTGAGCTTTTTGGTTTCAGCGGCACCCTGCGATTTGGGATGGTGCTCAATTTTGCGATCTGCGGTGCGGCTCTTGCCCTAGCCCGCTGGCAAACGCCGGAAGTGGACGGCAATCGACCTGGGCGCGATCAAGGTAAAGATAAAGACGAACAAAATGCTGCTGGCTATGCCATCCCAGCCTTGCCTCCTATGTATGCGAACAATACCCTCTGGCTATTATTTGCCACTGGGCTTACTAGCATGGGGATGGAAGTGGTCTGGACTCGGCAGTACACGCCCTATGTCGGAACATTCGTCTATTCCTTCGCAACCATTCTTGGCGTGTATCTCGCCGCGACGTTTATAGGATCCAGCGTCTACCGGATCTGTAGCCGGCGCCCGAGTAGTCGGCAAAGCGGCAATGGATCTCTGGTCTGGTTGTTCATGTGGCTGGTTTCTTTAATCACTTTGCTGGCCGCCGATTCACGCCTGGGGATTCCCGCGCAGTTGCGCGTACCCCTTGGTATTGCTGCATTTAGCGGTCTTCTGGGATTTGTGACTCCGAAGCTGGTCGATCGTTTCTCCGAAGGCGACCCCAACCGTGCGGGAATCGGGTACGCAGTGAATGTCGCCGGCTGTATTTTGGGTCCGCTCTTTGCAGGTTTTGTCTTGCTGCCGCATCTCGATGAGCGGTCCTGCGTAGTGGCGCTGGCTCTGCCTTGGCTGCTGGTCGCTGTGTCGTTGATGTCATGGCCGCGGTCGGGATCTTCTTCACATCTCACCGTTCCACACGCGACAGCGGTCGGCGCAATCTTATTGGCGTCTCTTGGTTTGATCTTCATGACGCGGAGCTACGGGGACGAGGTCCCGAAAGCGCAGGTACGCCGGGATAGTACGGCTACGGTTATTGCGACTGGTATGGGAATGGAAAAGCGGCTTCTCGTGAATGGCGTGAGCATGACCTTCCTGACGCCCGTCACTAAGCTGATGGCCTCGCTGCCGCTAGCGTTCCTGAATCATACTCCCCAAAAAGCGCTGGTCATTTGTTTCGGAATGGGAACGACTCACCGTTCCATTTTGTCCTGGGGAATCGATTCCACGACCGTAGATCTTGTTCCGAGCGTTCCTGCTCTGTTCTGGTACTTTCATGCGGACGGAGCGGAGCTGTTAAAGTCCCCAAATTCACACGTTATCGTTGATGATGGCCGGCGTTTTCTGGAGCGAACTAGCGGACAGTACGATGTGATCATCATCGACCCGCCTCCACCGATTCAGGCCGCCGGCTCCAGTCTGTTGTACTCGCGCGAATTCTATTCCGCCGCGCAGAAGCGCCTGCGACCGGATGGCATCCTGCAACAGTGGTTTCCCGGCGGGGATTTGATGACGACCGTTGCCGTTGCCCGGGCCCTGAAAGAGTCGTTTCCCTATGTTCGCGCCTTCGTTTCGGTCGAAGGCTGGGGAATCCACTATCTGGCCAGCCGCCAGCCCATTCCGGATCGATCCGCAGCGGAACTGGCAAGACGCACTCCCGCGAGCGCAGCGACGGATCTGGTGGAATGGGGGCCATTCCCATCCGCCGAACAGCAATATGCAGCCGTCCTCAGGAAGGAACTTCCCATCGACCATATTCTCGCCGCCAATCCAGATGCGCCCACCATGCGCGACGATCGCCCGGTCAACGAATATTACATGTTGCGCAACGGCGCGTGGCCCACGTTTTCGATGAACAAGTAACCGCGCTTCGCTCTTTAATAAATAAGTATGGAAAGAGAAAGCACGGACGGTGGATCCAGTTCTTCTAGTCCAGATCGGTCGCGCTCCAGAGGTTGGGCGTGATCTGGCGGAATTTCAGTTTCCATTGGCCGTCGATTCTTGCCCAGGTGTCGGCCATGTGGCGATAGCGAGGATGTTCTCCGGGCACGATAAGGTTGTACGTCACTACGGCGGAGTCTTTGGTTAGTTTGACAACCTGGAATTCATAAGCCCGCGTGTCTTTGGGCATGCCGTCGCTGGCAGATTCGACGAGTTCATCTTTGGCGTAAAAGTCGCCATTAATTTCGATGCCCTGGAAATCGTCGGCGACGGCGCGATCGATTGCTGACTGGTTCTTGCTCTCGGTGGCCTGCAGGAGTTGTTTCTGCTGATCAATAAGTTGCTGGTCGAAGGGGGAGGTTGGCTTCGAAGTTTGGGCAAAAGTCAGTGTGACGGTGAGAATCGTTGCATGCAATAAGGCAGTACTTCGCATGTTTGTCTCCTGAGGAAGCAGTCTACCTCTCAATTCGCATTTGCTCCCGATTTTGTTGTTACGACTTTCCGGGGGATGCTCGTCCCTGGATTGACGGCGAACGGTGGATGCGTCACTTCGGTTGCGAAATATGTTGCACCAAATCCGCGCGCGGAACCGTGACCTGTTCCCCGGAAGCTAGATGCTTGAGCGCAAAGGCGTCTGCCGCGACTTCATTCTCGCCCACAATTAGGATGTATCGCGCTCCGATCTTGTCCGCGGTTTCGAACGACTTCTTTAAACGAAAGGACTCGTCACCGAGTTCGACCACCAAAGGGTGCCGGCGGAGCTCACGGGCTATGCGAGCGGCGTCGCGATTCATGCCTATGCCGAGCGGGGCAATGTAAACGTCAGGCTTGCGGATTACCGACTCCGCCGATACCGCGAGAGAAAGCACCAGACGATCTTCTCCGATCGCAAAGCCAATTCCAGGAGCTGGTGGGCCTCCCAGTGCTTCGGATAATCCGTCATATCTTCCGCCGCCTAAAATCGCATTCTGCGCGCCGAGCGCGCCATGTGTAAATTCAAATGCCGTCTTCTGGTAATAATCCAATCCTCGGACCAGTCGCGGATTTTCTATGAAGGGGACCTGAACGGCATTCAGAATATTTTTTACCTCTTCGTAGTGGGCACGGCTCTGGTCGCTTAGGAACTCAGTAATGGTAGGCAGCGTTTCGATCATGGGCTGGTCTGCTGGAACCTTGCAGTCAAAGACGCGCAGAGGATTGGTTACCGCTCGGCGCTGGCAGTCGGAGCACATATTAGCTACGACGGGAGCGAGCGCCTGGCGCAGGGCGTCGTTGAATTTCGCGCGATCGGCAAGGTCGCCGACTGAATTTAGTTCGAGCGTCCAGTTGGTGACCCCGACTCGGTCGAGAAGTGCGGCCAGAAGTTCGAGAAGCTCCGCATCCCGGGCAGGGGATTGGCTGCCTGCGGTAGCAGGGCCGATTACCTCGGCTCCAATTTGATAGAACTGGCGAAAGCGGCCCTTCTGCGGACGCTCGCGGCGGAATTGCGGTCCTATATAAAAAAGCTTGTTTAAGCCACGGTCCCAGAGCTTGTGCTCGATATAGGCGCGTACGACGCCGGCAGTATTTTCCGGGCGCAGAGTTAGGGATTGTCCCTTGTCGCTTTCGGCGCGGCCGCGATCTTCCCAGGTAAACATTTCTTTGGAGACGATATCTGTCTCTTCTCCGACGCCTCGGGCGAATAGCTCCGTGGACTCGAAGATAGGCGTGCGGATTTCGTGAAAGTTGTAGGCGCGGAAGACGTCGCGGACCGTGGCTTCAACAAAGTTCCAGAGCGCAGTGTCAGGCGGGAGAAGGTCGCGGGTTCCTCGGGGAGATTTAATCATCTGTCGTAGGTTTCGTCTTTGGTCTCGAGTCGCAAGTCAAGGTTTCATCCGCTTCAGCGCTTTATTAGTTTAACGTCTTTGACGTTGAACCGTGTTTTTGCCGATGCTGTCCAGGCAATCGACCCCGCACATGGACGAAAGTGCTCACGCTGTGGATACTACTCTCCAGGCCAAGTTCACGTGCGTCGTGTACATTTCATCGAGATTCATGAACAACCGTGGGTTCCGTCATCGATTCGAGACGGGGTCACGGATGCGCTACAGTTCGGTCTGAATTTCTCAAAGCCTTATGCGCCAATCTTTCCGATGTTGCAAAGTGCGCTTGATCTTACCGGGCGTCGCGCGGTTGTTGATTTGTGTTCGGGTGGCGGCGGACCATGGTTAGAGCTTTCCCGGCAGTTGCGAGTAGCGTCGCCCGATGTCCAGATTTGGCTCACCGATAAATATCCGAACCTTGGGGCATTGCAAAGGGTCAACACCGCCTCGGATGATCATCTTTCGTATTATCGGCCCTCGGTCGATGCGACGAAGGTGCCCCTGGGATTAAAAGGCCTGCGAACGATGTTCACATCGTTTCATCACTTTTCGCCGGAGGAAGCTCACCACATACTTCAGAATGCCGTCGATGCGGGTGAAGGTATCGGCATATTCGAGGTAACCAGACGCGCCCTGTCCACGATCGGCATTGTCTCCGCCTGGGTTCTTATGCTGTTTGTCTGCACGCCCTGGATCCGTCCGTTTCGCTGGTCACGTTTGCTTTGGACGTTCTTGGTTCCAATCATTCCGGTGGTCTTGCTGTTTGATGGAGTGGTGTCTTGCCTGAGGACTTATCAGCCACAGGAATTGCGTGAGATGGTCGATAAATTGACGGCAGGAGAATATGAGTGGGAGATTGGCGAGTATGTAACCGGGAGGGTGCCCGTTACTTATCTGATCGGCTGTCCCCGGGCGCTATCGCGAGAATTCATTCAATAACCATGGCGTCGGCAGATTGTCCGCGAGTTGCTCACCAAGAATTGAGTCACAAAAATTGGTGATTGCCTTCGCCGGCAAAGTAAGGCACTGGCCACGACCTACTGTGCCGACTCCTAGAAGCGCTCGGGGCTGACTGGCAAAAGCTATGCGCTTTTTCTTTCCATCAAGTACGACTTCTTGTATCCCACATAATTTTCGGCGTAGCGGAGGATGGTAGCCTGGTCGTTTTCATCCAGCCGTCGCCGGAATTTTCCGGGAGAGCCCATCCACAGGGAATACGGCTCTACGACTGTCTTTTCGGGGATCAAAGTCCCGGCGGCAATGATGGATCCTGTCCCGATGACCGCTCCGTTAAGAATTATGCTGCCCATGCCGATCAGGCAGCGAGCTTCTACGGTGCAGCCGTGCAGGATAGCCATATGCCCAGCAGTGACGTAGTCGCCAATGTGCACGCCGTATTCTTCCTTCATTCCGTGGAGAACGCAGTTGTCCTGAATGTTGGAATAATGGCCGACCCGGATCGGGTGGACGTCGCCGCGGAGAACGGCGTTCATCCAAATGCTGGAGTGCTCGCCGATGACCACGTCGCCGATGAGTTGGGCAGAGTCGTCGATGTAGCAGGTCTCGGGAAATTGCGGGGTGACGCCTTTGTAGGAGCGGATCATCGCTTCTCTGATGCCAGGTCCACTATTTCGGATTCATTGTTCCGCCCAGGCAGATGTGTCCCGGCGGCGCAAACTGAAGCGCCGCGCGGAACAAAGATCGCTGCCGGCGCTGCTGTTTGAAAATCGCAAACACCCTGCATTAACTTTCAGTGGTGAGCATTTCAAAGATGACAATTCAAATTTGATCGTTCTACTATTTCCCTGTCCGCGCGAGTCGACGATTCAGCAACATCCCAACGGCGCCGTGTGAGGATGGTGCGGTTACTGTCGGGATCGAGTTTTGAAAAAATCTGAGGGAATCGATTTGGTATGCAAGATCATGTCACGGAGTAATTGCTTATGAAGTCCGCAGATTTCCGGAGAATTGCACTGAGTTTCGAGGGCGCAGAGGAAGGCTCGCACATGGGCGCCGCGGATTTCCGCGTGGGCGGCAGGATCTTTGCCACCCTTGCTTCGCAAAAAGATGGCTACGGCAATCTGATGCTCACGCCAGAGCAGCAGGCGGAATTCTTGCAAGACTTGCCGGAAGTTTTCTTGCCCATTCGCGGGGGTTGGGGAAAGACGGGGATGACTCACATTCTCCTTTCAAAGGCGAACGAGGACGTGCTTACAGGCGCTCTGCGCACGGCATGGACGAATAGGATGGAAAAGAATGCCGGCACGAAGAAGAAGCGTGGGCGGAAGCGTAATTAGAACGACACGGGCCCTTCTCGTGAACTCACCACTATTTTTCTCGAGCGACTCGCAAGTGGAAGTAACCGAGGGCCGTAGGTAGTCAGAAGTAGACAGTCATAAATTAATCAGCGCGCTCCGCTCGCAGCGATGGAATGCTCCATGAAATCACCGTCGTCTCTGAGGCGTACTCTCCCAAACCTTTCGCACCCGCGGACTCCTGTACAATTTCCCGAATGAAGTGGCGGTTTGGAGTTTCGGCAATCCTCTGGTTTGTTTGGATTTTGCTGCCGACTGTGCGGATCACGGCCGAGCCCATTGCATCTCTGCGTCCCAGCAACTACGTCAATGATTTTGCCGGTGTTCTGGATGCGGCTACGCAGGCGCGGTTGAACGATCTTTGCCAGCAGGTGGATCAGAAGGCGCATGCGCAAATTGCCGTGGTTACGGTGAAGTCGCTGGATGGGCAAGACGCACTGACCTATGCGGTCGCGCTCTATCAGAAATGGGGAATCGGAGCGAAAGGCAGCGATCGCGGGGTACTGATCCTGCTGGCCACGCAGGATCGCAAGTATCAGATTCAGGTAGGCTACGGGCTGGAACCGATTCTTCCGGACGGCAAGGTGGGCGGGTTCGGACGAGAAGCTGCGCCTCTTCTGCGCAGCGGCGATTACCCGGGAGCGGTCAGCTTGATGGTTACGCGGGTGGCCACGGTCATTGCACAAGATGCAGGGGTGACCTTGAGCGGCGCCCAATCTCCTGCCGTCCCTCCAAATCGAACAACAGCAGGTGGATCTGCCATTGGCGGAGTGATCTTGCTTGCTCTTGTGGTCATATTTGTTTTGGTGGTCTGGGCGCTGAGCAGTGGCGGAGGTTCCGGACGGGGCGGCGGATCTGGATTCTGGTCGGGCCTGCTGTGGGCCACGTTGTTCAGCAACTTGGGTGGCGGTCGGGGCGGCGGTTTTGGCGGTGGTTTCGGGGGCGGTGGTGGAGGCGGCGGATTCGGCGGTGGAGGTTTTGGTGGTTTTGGCGGTGGAAGCACGGGCGGCGGTGGGGCGGGCGGCAGTTGGTAGAGGCAGTCTTAGTAACGGTGAGAGGCGCGTGATGGGTCCGGAAAAACTGATTAATGACTTTGTCGGGCGGATTCGCGGAGCGGCGGGGACGAATCTGCTGGCGGCGATTCTCTATGGGTCGGCGGCGGCGGGAGACTATGTTGCCGACTACTCGGACGTGAATCTGCTCTGCCTGCTGCGCGAGACTTCATTCGCTGCAATTGAAGCGCTGAGCCCCGTGATGGAATGGTGGGGGAAGCAGAAGCATCGCCTGCCGTTGTTGATGAGCGCGGAAGAGATGCGGCGATCGGCGGACGTGTTCTCCATCGAGTTTTTGGACATGCGGCGGCATTATCGCGTGTTATGGGGAGAAGATGTTCTGAAGACACTGGAGATTTCGATGCGGTGGCATCGGGTGCAGGTGGAATATGAACTGCGGGAGAAGACGATTCTCTTGCGGCAGGGTTTGCTCGTGGCGGCTGGGAATGCGCCGGCTAAGTGGGACCTACTGTTGCAATCCCTGCCTGCGTTTGGGACTTTATTTCGGCATGCGCTGATTGCGATGGGCGAAGCGGGCACGGGTTCGAAACGAGAAGCGGCAGCCTTGCTGGCAGATAAGTTGGGGATTGATGGTAGTGTGTTTGGCGAACTGCTCGATATCAGAGAGAACAGGGAACGGCGGAAGGTCGCAAAGGTCGATGAAATATTCTCACGTTATTTGAAGTTGGTGGAACAAGTGACGGCATCGGTAGACAAGATGCTGGATTCGGCAGCGTAATAAGTATGATCGCGCAATGACGGGCGTCGGGCCGGCAGAGTCGACCTTTTACCAACGAATCTGCGACTAATTTCTATTTAGGAGAGCGACATGGGTAAGGGTTTGATTGTCCTGGTGGTGCTGGTGGTGATCGTGCTGGCGCTGTTTGGCCAGTACATAGCAGTCAAGAATAATCTGGTGGCGAAGGATCAGGCGGTAAAGGCGGCCTGGTCACAGGTGGACATCGTGCTGCAGCGGCGCGCCGACTTGATTCCGAACCTGGTAGAGACCGTGAAGGGATACGCGCAGCAAGAAGTGACTGTGTTCGGCGACATCGCGAAGGCGCGGTCGGAACTGCTTTCAGCACAAACTCCGTCGGACAAGATCGCCGCGAACGGACGAATGGATAGCGCGCTGGGCCGACTGCTGGCGATTAGTGAGAATTATCCGCAGTTGAAGTCGAATGAGAATTTCTTGCGCCTGCAGGATGAGTTGGCGGGCACGGAGAACCGGATCGCCGTCGAACGCAAGCGCTATAACGATACTTTGCAGGACTACAACACCTATGTGTTGCAGTTCCCAAACAGCCTGTATGCAGGATGGGCGGGTTTCAAACAGAACCCGGCTTACTTCCAGGCTACCGAAGGTTCGCGCGCGGTACCAAAGGTAGACTTCGGTGCAAAACCTGCAGTTCCGGCGGCCACTCCAGCCCCAGCACATTGAGGCGTTTACAGACTATGGGGAGCAGTTTGTCCGTCTTTCGCTGAAGACCGGAACGCCAAGCCGCCTTGGGGTTTAAGTGAGCTCGCCGGAGCAAGGAAACGAAATCTCGGCGCTGAGCATTACCGACCGTCACTGGTGGATTTGCCATTGCCAGATTTCACGTTTACGAGAGACAGGCGAAAAGATCACATCATCAGTCTTTGCGCCGAAAGAATGCCGTATCGGATATCTGGGCGACTTGGTGCGGGTGCAGTGTTTCAGAGCTTGGCAGCTTCGCAAGATTCCAACATCTGCATCCAGAGCTTAAGCTGCTGCTGGTGGCGCGAGATTCGACAGTACCCGAGATCAAGAAGGTGTTTCGCGCGCAAGGAATTTCGGGCTATGGAAAAGACGCGGAGCGGAAAAGTCAAACAACCGACTTTCCCTCTCCGCTTGGAAATCCCGCTCACCCCGCGCGATTCCCACTTTCCCCACAGCCCCGACCACTACCAGAGAGTGTTGAAATCCAAATCTTCCATCAGCTACCAAAAAGGGGACATTTCTTCTATGAGAAGGTCATAAAAGTCAAGGCCGACGCGGCGGCCCTCCTTATGTTTG